>ERZ772764.3-NODE-3-length-258502-cov-39.264511_pt1 | contig 258502 bp, 210 predicted proteins | sample MGYA00512163_ERZ772764 | MGnify/ENA primary metagenome ERZ772764 (study PRJEB29015, sample SAMEA2737903) | human oral metagenome | biome: human oral; feature: human-associated habitat; material: dental | place: China | collected 2094 ... | reverse complement strand
TAACAAGGTAGCCGTACCGGAAGGTGCGGCTGGATCACCTCCTTTCTAGGGAGCAGTCGGCGTGCGGCGTGGGTCGTGCGCGTGGGCTGTGGTTGTGGAAGCGCGTTGACCGGCATGCTGTCAGGCGTCTGGGTACTGTGCCCGTGCTGCCCGTGGGCCCTCGTTGGTGGGGGTGTGTGGTGGTGGCGTGGTGGTTGGGAATCGTATAGTGGACGCGAGCATCTGTGCCTGCACGTTGTGTGTGGGTGCGTGTTGTTGTAGGTGTTGTAGGGCGTTCGGTGGATGCCTGGGTACCGGGAGCCGAAGAAGGACGTTGCAGCCTGCGATATGCCTCGGGGAGCCGGCAAGCGGGCTTTGATCCGAGGGTGTCCGAATGGGGGAACCTGGCCGGGGTTGTGCCCGGTCGCTCGTGCCTGAATTCATAGGGTGCGGGTGGTGACGCGGGGAAGTGAAACATCTTAGTACCCGTAGGAAGAGATATTCCGTGAGTAGTGGTGAGCGAAAGCGGAGGAGCCTAAACCGTGGGCGTGTGAGAGCCGTCGGGTGTTGCGTGTGCGGTGTTGTGGGAGATGATCGTGATCATGCCGACGCGTGGTCGCGCAGTGATAAACCGTGGGGATAGGCGAAGGGTCTGGGAAGGCCTGCCGGAGAGGGTGAGAGCCCCGTAGCTGAAATTCTCGTGGCTGTGTGATTGTGTTCCCGAGTAGCATGGGGCCCGTGGAATCCCGTGTGAATCTGGCAAGACCACTTGTCAAGGCTAAATACTCCTGGTGACCGATAGTGGAGAGTACCGTGAGGGAAGGGTGAAAAGTACCCCGGGAGGGGAGTGAAAGAGTGCCTGAAACCGGGCGCCTACAATCCGTCAGAGCCTCCGTGGTGGGGGTGATGGCGTGCCTTTTGAAGAATGAGCCTGCGAGTTAGTGGCATGTGGCGAGGTTAACCCGTGTGGGGGAGTCGTAGCGAAAGCGAGTCCGAAGAGGGCGTGAGTCGCGTGTTCTAGACCCGAAGCGGGGTGATCTACCCATGGCCAGGGTGAAGCTCGTGTAAGAGCGTGTGGAGGCCCGAACCCACCAGGGTTGAAAACCTGGGGGATGAGTTGTGGGTAGGGGTGAAAGGCCAATCAAACTCCGTGATAGCTGGTTCTCCCCGAAATGCATATAGGTGCAGCGTTGCGTGGTTCCTTCCGGAGGTAGAGCGACTGGTTGGCTGATGGGCCTTACCGGGTTACTGACGTCAGCTAAACTCCGAATGCCGGGAGGGTGGAGCGTGGCAGTGAGACGGCGGGGGATAAGCTTCGTCGTCGAGAGGGAAACAGCCCAGATCGCCGGTTAAGGCCCCTAAGCGTGTGCTAAGTGGGAAAGGATGTGGAGTTGCTGGGACAACCAGGAGGTTGGCTTAGAAGCAGCCATCCTTGAAAGAGTGCGTAATAGCTCACTGGTCAAGTGGTTCCGCGCCGACAATGTAGCGGGGCTTAAGCACACCGCCGACGCCGCGGCAGTCCATCGTGGTCCTAGCCTGTCCGTTGGGCGGGTTCAGGGGGTGGGCTGGGTAGGGGAGCGTCCCGCGTTGGGTGAAGTCTCGGGGTGACCCGGGGTGGACGGCGTGGGAGTGAGAATGCAGGCATGAGTAGCGAGAGGCGGGTGAGAAACCCGTCCGCCGATTGACTAAGGGTTCCAGGGCCAGGTTGATCCGCCCTGGGTTAGTCGGGTCCTAAGGCGAGGCCGACGGGCGTAGTCGATGGACAACGGGTTGATATTCCCGTACCGGCGCTTGACCGTTCAATGTTCGCCGGGGTGATGCTAACCATCCCCGATCCTGTGTGTCTCTTTCGGGAGGCGTGTGGGGGAGGGCGTGGGGTCCGAGCCTGGGTGGGCAAGCGTGGTAACAGGTGTGACGCAGAGTGGTAGTCCAACCGTGTCGTATGGCTGAGCACGGCTAAGGGTGCAGCCCGTCTCCCAGGTAAATCCGGGGGGCGTTCGGGTCAGGCCTGATGGGGACCGTTTGACGGGAAGTGGATGATCCTGTGCTGCCGAGAAAAGCATCGACGTCAGGGCAAGCGCCGCCCGTACCCGAAACCGACACAGGTGGTCAGGTAGAGTATACCGAGGCGTGCGAGTTAATCGTGGTTAAGGAACTCGGCAAAATGCCCCCGTAACTTCGGGAGAAGGGGGGCCCGGGCCTTGATGTCCCCGTGCGGGGCGGAAGGGGCGCGGGCCGCAGAGTCCAGGGAGAAGCGACTGTTTATCAAAAACACAGGTGCGTGCTAAGCCGCAAGGCGATGTATACGCACTGACGCCTGCCCGGTGCTGGAAGGTTAAGCGGACTGGTCAGCCCTTCGGGGTGAAGCTGGGAAGTTAAGCCCCAGTAAACGGCGGTGGTAACTATAACCATCCTAAGGTAGCGAAATTCCTTGTCGGGTAAGTTCCGACCTGCACGAATGGCGTAACGACTTCTCCGCTGTCTCGACCACGAGCTCGGTGAAATTGCAGTACGAGTAAAGATGCTCGTTTCGCGCAGCAGGACGGAAAGACCCCGGGACCTTTACTATAGCTTGGTATTGGTGTTCGGTACGGCTTGTGTAGGATAGGTGGGAGACTGTGAACCGGTCACGCTAGTGGGCGGGGAGTCGTTGGTGAAATACCACTCTGGCCGTGCTGACCATCTAACCTCGGTCCGTGATCCGGGCCAGGGACAGTGCCTGGTGGGTAGTTTAACTGGGGCGGTTGCCTCCTAAAGGGTAACGGAGGCGCTCAAAGGTTCCCTCAGCCTGGTCGGCAACCAGGTGGCGAGTGTAAGTGCACAAGGGGGCTTGACTGTGAGACTGACGGGTCGAGCAGGTACGAAAGTAGGAACTAGTGATCCGGCGGTGGCTTGTGGAAGCGCCGTCGCTCAACGGATAAAAGGTACCCCGGGGATAACAGGCTGATCCTGCCCAAGAGTCCATATCGACGGCATGGTTTGGCACCTCGATGTCGGCTCGTCGCATCCTGGGGCTGGAGTAGGTCCCAAGGGTTGGGCTGTTCGCCCATTAAAGCGGTACGCGAGCTGGGTTCAGAACGTCGTGAGACAGTTCGGTCCCTATCCGCTGCGCGCGTAGGAGAATTGAGAAGGGCTGTCCCTAGTACGAGAGGACCGGGACGGACGAACCTCTGGTGTGCCAGTTGTTCCGCCAGGAGCATGGCTGGTTGGCTACGTTCGGGAGGGATAACCGCTGAAAGCATCTAAGCGGGAAGCCTGCTTCAAGATAAGTTCTCCATCCAGCCTGTGTGCTGGGTGAGGTCCCCCGCAGACGACGGGGTTGATAGGCCGGACGTGGACGCCTCGTAAGGGGTGGAGCTGACCGGTACTAATGGACCGACCGCCTACACCATCACGCCCCTGACGGGGTGGTCTCGCGTCGACTATACGATTCCCGGCTCCCACGCCCCGCCCGCGGCAGCGACAGGCAGGGTATCCGACAGGCTTGACGGTGGTCATAGCGGCGGGGAAACGCCCGGTCCCATTCCGAACCCGGTAGCTAAGCCCGCCAGCGCCGATGGTACTGCACCCGCCAGGGTGTGGGAGAGTAGGACACCGCCGTCACCCATACCCCGGGTGGGAACACGCAGACACGCTCCCGCCCACCACACAAACCGATATGACCCAACGTATCAGGCCGCACGGCGAAAAGGGGGGGGCTCCCCCGATTCCGTGCGGCCCAACCACATAAAACAACAACCCGATAAGGCCATATACCCTCCTCTTGCTTCGGCTGATTGTGCAAACCGGTACGAAGTGCGCACAAGGACCTCTCCATACTACGTAGCTCTAGCTCGCGCGCAACGCCGCATTGCGGGCGTCCTTCACTTTCCCGGAATTCCTAAGATTGCGTTTTGGGTCTGCCGCCTTCGGCCGAGGCCCTGCAAGTCCGCCCGATCGCCCACAAGCAAGTAGACTTGACGACGGAGAGCCTTCGCCTGCTGGTTCTGTCAGCGTGGGAACTCCGTTTTGAGCACACGGGTGCCATTGCACCGAGGCGTCAACAGAGAGGAGTTCCTTTTTCGGTTTCACTCATCGTCTCAGATAGAGGATGAGATTGATGGAGATTTATTTCGATATATCGAAATGTGAAGATGCAATGTCGAAATGCATTTTTAGTCTCCATATCGTGGATGGTTTTCTCTAGAATTTTCGCAGAAAAATGGAACATAGCATGCCTAAATCGTCAGTGATTTCCCCTCGTGGGCGCATTGACACTCGTGTTGTGGCTTTTATGCGTGTGGCAGTGAGTCTGTCCACCGGCGCTATACTTGTGTCGATCGTTCACTATATAGCTGGTGGCAGTGGGTGGATGTTTTCTCTAGTTGCCATGCTGTTCGCAGGGTGTGCGAGTTTCTTTGAGATATGGTATGGCGGAATGGCGGCGAGAAGGGAAGAGCGCACTATGCGACGCCGATTGCTCCAAGCGGTTTTCGCTTCGAGTTCTTCTCGGGATGATGAATTTTCGGAATTCTCATCCGGCAATCTAGTCGCACTTCATACCGATAACGTGGAACGAGTTGCGGAATACAGGCAAGCATACTTTGGTTCAGCAATGGCAGCGATGCTTATACCTTTCATCGTGCTTTTCTACGTTTCAATTTCTATTGATCTTTTGCTGGGAATAACAATAATATTGTTATGTTTCCTAATACCGATATTCCTTTTCCTTTTCATGAAGTTTTTCCGTAAAACTTCGGCGCATTCACGTCGCGAACGCGCCGCGCTGGCCGATCGCTATCTGGATGCGATACGAAATCTGGAAACGATTCGCCTTTTCGGCGCCGGAGCGCGAATCGAGGCCCAGTTACGCGAACAGGGAGAACGCAATCGCGGTGCGGTTATGCGGCTCCTCGCAGGAAACCAATTGGTCATCGTCGTCGTGGACGGGCTTTTCTCACTCGTTCTCATCTGCTGCACCGCTGCGTTGACGATCGCTCGGTTCCGCGCAGGAGCCATCGATCTGCCGGACGCTCTGATAACGATGTTCCTAACGGTGCTCCTCATAGAACCTCTCACCCAGGTGGCTGGATTCTTCTACGTCGGCATGGGCGGACTGGCTTCACAGAAGGCGATTGCAGCCTATCTGGCGTCTCGGGGATCTATCGCATCGCATGGGGGGCTGCCGTCTGGAAGCCGCGAAGGTTCCATTGTCGTCGACAGTCTGAGTTTCGACTATGGGAGGGGAGCCGTTTTTACGAATGTCGGACTGACTGTCCGCCAAGGAACCAAAGCTGCCATAATTGGTCGGTCTGGTGCCGGGAAGACCACTCTTCTGGAAGTCATCAACGGGACTCTGCCAGTCCAGACGGGGAGCGTGAGGATCGCAGGGCGGTCTATCGAAGGCCTTTCACCGGTCCAGACGAGGAGCCTGACGGCGAAGGTCTCTCAGCGCACATGGCTTTTCACCGGGAGCATCGCAGACAACCTTCGTGTCGCGAAGCCCGAGGCCACCGACGACGAAATGTGGCAAGCGCTCCGTCGTGCATATGTCGCCGACGAATTCGCCGCCATCGGACTCCACGCCGACATCGGCGAGCAGGGCGGCCTCATATCGGGAGGGCAGGCACAACGGATCTCCCTCGCCCGCGCTTTTCTCTCCGGCCGAAAGATCCTGCTTCTGGACGAACCCACGTCACAGGTCGATATCGAATCCGAAGCCCGGATCATCGAGGCCATCGAATCCTTGGGGAGCGAGTGGACGCTTCTCGTGGTCACACATGGCCGTGCGATTTTGCGGGTTGTCGATGAAATCTGGCGTTTATCGGACGGTGTCCTGGAGAGAGGAGACCGGCCGTGAGTGAACCGTCTTTGCGAGAGCTTTCCAAGTGGCTGACCTCTGCCACGCATCCCGTCCACGGCTTCCTCTATGTCTCGACATTCTTCAGGATTCTCAGCCTCAGCCTCGATATCTTGCTCTTCGGGCTCGCAGCTGGCGGGGTGGCATTGATCGCCCTCGGTGGGGGAGACGCAGGCAACCTTCTCGTCTGGTTGATCCTCATCGCGGTCCTCAAGGCGATCTGCTACTACGGGGAACAGCTAACCGGCCATTACGTTGCTTTCAAAGCCCTCGAGCTCCTCAGAACGAAGGCTTTCGCGCAGCTGTGGCCGAAAGCCCCGGCGATCGTCAATCAAAGCAGGTCGGGCGACGTATTGGCCAGTTTGACACGCGACGTAGATCGCATCGAAGTCGTTTACGCCCATACTTTCGCACCACTCGTCTCGGCCATCGTCGTACCTCCGGCTTTCCTCCTAGGAGCGGGCGTGCTCGTGGGATGGTCAGTTGTCATCATCCCCGCCATATGCGTGATGTTGGGTCTATTCATCGTCCCCTTCATCGGATTGCGACGCTCGATGCTCGCTACTCGCCGCACACTTCGATTGCGGCGCGAACTCACTCATCATGTCACGGATTCCATATTCGGAACGGAGGAGGTGGTCGGATACGGACGTGTGGATGAGCGTCTGGCCGAGATGGACCGTATCGGGTCGAGAATCGCCGAATCCGCGTGTGTGGCCAGGGCGGGCAACGCGATACGGCGAGCGAGCAACACCGTATTGAGCCTGGCAGCTGTTATCGGCGCAGTGTACGGCGCTAGGCAGGCGAGTCTGTCCATTCCGTTGACTGCGGCACTCGCAGCTGGGACTCTTCGCCTTTTCGAAGGGCCGCGAGGCATTGAGGACGCTGCGGGCTATCTCGATCATTCCCTGGCGGCTGCACGGCGTCTGTGGAATATCAGTACGAGTCCGGAGATCGTCGAAGACGGACAGGAGGTCTATGCGCCGTCGTGTCCGCCTTCTATTGAGTTCGCCGGGGTCTCCTACGCCTATCCGACGGGAGCCTTCTCCTTGAAAGACGTCAGTTTCACGGTTGCCGCCGGAGAGCACATCGCGATTGTCGGGCCTTCCGGATCGGGGAAGAGCACGGCCGTCTCCATGCTTCTCCGATACGACAATCCGACTGCGGGCCAGATCCTAGTCGACGACATGCCGATTCAACGGTATACCGTCGATTCCCTTCGCCACGCGGTAGTCCTCGTCTCTCAAAGATGCCAACTCCTCAATGCCAGCATTCGGGAGAATGTGAATCTCGGCGTCCCCGAAGCCGGGGAAGAGGAGATCTGGGAGGTTCTGGAAACAGTCTGCCTGGCGGATGAGGTCCGCAGCATGCCGAAATCCTTGGATACTTCGGTGGGGCAGTCTGGTTCGAGACTGTCTGGAGGGCAAGCCCAGCGCCTGTGTCTAGCGCGCGCTCTACTCATGCGGCCGCGGGTGCTCGTGCTCGACGAGTTCGCGGCCAACCTCAATCGCAGACTCGAGGATTCAATACGTCGCAATCTGGCTAAGAAGATTCCCGGAGTCACCGTCATTGAGATAACTCACCGCCTTGAGAGTGCGAGAGCGGCAGATCGTGTGCTCCTCATGGATCGCGGAATGCTGGTCGCTTCTGGAAGTCCCGTCGGAATCGAAGAATCGGATGGGATGCTCGCCGACTTCTTCCACCGGAACGTCTAGTTTCCCGACTCGGGGTTCCCCAAACTCGATCACAATAGTAAAGTTGGGGAAGCCTAACCGAATTCCACCGAGGATCGAACACGGTGAGGATCACGTGGGTCAAGCGCTGTTCACATAATGAAAACCTAAGTAGAGGCCGGCCGGGGTGCGGCGTATGCTTGCACCCTGGGAGGTTCTATGCCACGACTACGATCCGCGACATCGACAACCGGAAGGAACATGGCCGGCGCGCGTGCGCTGTGGCGCGCCACCGGAATGACTTCGCAGGATTTCGGCAAACCCATTATCGCGGTGGCCAACTCTTACACGGGTTTCGTCCCAGGCCATGTTCATTTAAAGGATATGGGTGCTTTGGTGTGCAATGCGATAGCGGAATACGGCGGAATCGGTCGGGAATTCAATACTATTGCTGTAGATGACGGCATAGCCATGGGGCATTCGGGAATGCTCTATTCTCTCCCTTCGAGAGAGATAATTGCAGATAGCGTGGAATACATGGTTAATGCACACACGGCTGATGCGCTTGTGTGCATTTCCAATTGCGATAAAATCACTCCTGGAATGCTCATGGCGGCGCTTCGCCTCAATATACCGACTATCTTCGTCTCAGGCGGTCCCATGGAGTCGGGCAATGCTGTTGACGGCGTCATCGAGCATCGCACCGACTTGATTGACGCCATCGCCCTATCAGCTAACGATGACGTCTCCGACGATCAATTGGGGCTCGTAGAATCGAACGCTTGCCCGACATGCGGATCTTGCTCGGGGATGTTCACCGCCAATTCGATGAATTGCTTAACCGAGGCGCTCGGCCTTTCGCTTCCCGGCAATGGATCGACGCTGGCAACAGCCACACGTCGCAGGGACCTCTTCGTCGAAGCCGGACACCGCATCGTCGATCTTGCCCGCCGTTACTACTCGGCCGATGATGAATCGGTTCTTCCCCGCTCAATAGCGACTAGAGATGCCTTTCTGAACGCAATGTCCATGGATATTGCCATGGGAGGCTCGACTAATACGATTTTGCACACTTTGGCTGCCGCACAGGAGGGGCAAATCGACTTCACCATGCGAGATATCGACGAGTTGTCTCGACACGTGCCCTGCCTGGCGAAACTCGCTCCGAACTCAGATCGATTCCATATCGAGGACTTTCACAGAGCCGGTGGGATTCCAGCGCTTCTCGGCGAGCTGTACCGCGCGAAACTGCTGCAGGACACCGTCCATTCCGTGCACTCTTCGGACTTGAAATCGTGGCTTGAGGAGTGGGATATCCGGAACCCCAGTGCCAGTGAGGTTGCAAGGGATCGTTTTCTCGCGGCTCCCGGCCGGGTGCGGACGACGCGTCCCTTTTCGCAGGATTCACGCTGGGATGGCCCTGACAAAGATTCGATCGATGGATGCATCCGCGACGTCGGACACGCATACACTGCAGACGGCGGTCTTGCGATCCTTTTTGGAAATCTGGCTGAAGACGGCGCAGTGGTCAAAACCGCGGGTGTAGATGAGTCGTTGTTTCATTTCGAAGGCCCTGCCCGCGTCGTCGAATCTCAAGAGGCTGCTATCGAACTGATCCTCTCCAAACAGGTCGTTCCCGGCGATATCGTCGTCATCCAATACGAAGGGCCGCGGGGAGGCCCGGGAATGCAGGAGATGCTCTATCCGACGACCTTTCTCAAAGGTCTAGGGCTGGGCAAAGCGTGCGGGCTCATCACCGACGGACGTTTTTCAGGTGGCACATCGGGCCTGTCGATCGGGCACATATCGCCGGAGGCTGCCTCCGGCGGAGCCATAGGCCTTGTACGGGAGAGGGACAGGATCGTCATCGACATTCCATCCCGCACCATCAGCCTGGCCATAGACGATGCGGAGCTCGACCGCCGTCGGAAGGAGAGAGGTCCGCTCCCCTGGAGACCGGTGTCACGGGTCCGTGAAGTCTCTAAGGCGTTACAGGCCTATGCATCCATGGCCGCTTCAGCGGACAAGGGTGCCGTGCGTATCGTCAGGGAGTGACCCAAAGAGAGAGCATGGGACTCCAGCCCCAGACTCATACATGTCACCTGCGTCATACTTACAGTGGCAGTTTCTCTTTGGTCGATTATGTATCGGTGGCCGTACACGAAGGAGGATTCTAATGACCACCGTCATGGAATATTTGGATGAATATCCAGTAATGTTCATGTTTCTCCTTATGGGTTTGGGAATGCTTTTGGGGCGTATAAAAATAGGAGGAATAGGATTGGAGGCAGCTGCTGTTCTTTTCCTCGCTATTGGAGTATCCGCATTGGGCGCGCATCTTGGAATACGCGTCACTATTGATGAAGAACTTGGAACTGTTGGTCTGGCGATTTTCGCTTTTGCTATTGGTAATAGTGCGGGAAAGAGCTTTTTTCGTTCACTTAAACAAGCTAGTGGACCTATTGCCATGATGATATCAGTCTTCATTGTTGCGGCGGGTGTTGCTTATGTCTTAGGACGATATGTATTTCACATGGATGGAGCCCTTATTGCGGGGACCTTCTCGGGAGGCATAACGAACACACCCGCTTTGGCGGCTGCGGGTGAGGCCTCTGGCAATGAGCCACTGGCAACGGTTGGGTACGCGGTGGCATATCTTTTCGGTGTGGTTGGAATGATAGGAGCGGCCTATTTCGCTCTGCGGAAAGCTGATGACGATCCAGATGAGCCTACCCCCGTCACTCATTTCAATGTGCGAGTCGAAAGAGACGACTGCCCGACGATAGCTCAAGTTTCCGCCGAACTCGGCGGCCCCATCGAGATTTCGCGTTTGCGGCGAGGCGAAACCGGGCCGATTTGGATACCTCACGAGGACGACGTACTGGAGAAGGACGACCTCGCTACGGTTGTAGGCACGTTGGAGAATGTCAATGACGCTCTTCACCATCTCGGCCACCGGTCGAGTCATTCGCTTCGCTCAGACCGCCGTTTTTTGGATTTTCGGCGCATCACTCTGTCGACTCCGGCTCTCGTGGGTAAGACGATCGCCGAACTGGACGAGATTCTAGATGAGCGGTGGAACGCGAAAATTTCGCGTGTCAGGCGCGCCGACGCCGACATGCTCGCGATCCCCGACCTCGTGGTGGAGATGGGAGACCGTCTCCGCGTCGTCGGACCGACGATGAAACTACGGGAAATCTCAAAATGGCTCGGCGACTCCGCCAAGGGAATGACCGATATCAACCCCGTGTCTCTCGGCATAGGCCTTGCCCTCGGATACTTCCTCGGTGAGATCGACATCCCACTTCCCGGCGGCGCCCACTTCGCTTTGGGGTACGCCGCAGGGATCCTGATCGTCGGCCTCATCATGGGCAAGATCGGACGAATCGGTCCGCTGGTGACGGTGCTTCCGAACACCGCCGATTCGGTTCTTGCAGAATTGGGCTTGCTCATGTTCCTCGCTCGAGCTGGCACGAAGGCCGGCGCCCAGATTCTCAACGCTTTCTCCTCTGGCGACTGGTGGAAGATTCTCATACTGGGCGCATTGGTCACGCTCGTTGTCGCCATCGGGCTGTATGCGACTATGCGTAAGATCTTCAAAATGGGCGGGACAAAGCTGTCCGGCCTTCTGGGCGGCGCTCAGACGCAGCCTGCGGTCCTCGCTTTCGCAAACGGCCGCACAAATGCCGACCCACGTGTCGCGCTCGGGTACGCACTCGTATACCCCGTTGCAATGATCGTTAAGATCCTCCTTGCCCACGTTTTGGGCTCCTTCTAAGGATCCCGCTGGCCAAGCGGCCTCCGTCCTAACTCATGAGCCAATTGCGGTCGGTGACCATACGTGACAGCGCCAACCCGACGCCGATGGCGGTGATAGCCAGGCACAGCGTCACGATTTCCGGGATCGCGGCGTTGACTTGGAGCCCGTCATTGAGCGCTGACAGTGCGCGGTAGAGCGGGACGCCGGGGATCATCACGACAACGGCCGGAACGGAAAGCGTCACCCTCGAATACTTCGTCCACTTGGCGCCCAGAGCGGCGAGAAGCCCCGCTAGGAACGCCGCCAGTCCGATGGCCGACATCCGTCCGAGCCCGGCGTCCTGGGCGGTGAGTCGGAGAACGTTGATGACCGTGCCGATGACGGCTGCGATGAAGCTTGCGCGCTGGGGAGCGTTGAAGAGCATGGCGAAGCCGTAGGCTGCGACGAAGCTCGCGAGAATGCGCCCGAGTAGTAGGAGCCAGGTGTTCAGGTGGTACCCGTCAGCGGACGGGTTGACGTTCCAGTTGAGAAGTCCCGTCACCGCCCATACGGAGGCCGCTGTCGAGATCAGAAGCATGACGACGTACACGCCCCGCGCGATTCCAGCGATATAGTCCTGTCGGATGAGATCGAGTATCGAGGTGACGAGAGGGAAGCCGGGGACGAGGAAAAGCACCGAGGAGACGACTCCGGACTGGTGGGAGGCGTCGACGATATCGGCTATATGGAAGACCGACACGATTCCCATGTAGAGGCTTGTGGCGACGAATCCGCACGCCATCCACACGGCGAAGTGATTCATGTGGCGGCGCAACAGCGTCTTGCGGGTCGCCTGGCCTGCCAGAGCAGCGAAGAAGACGACCAGGCACTCGACCCAGCCACCCTGGTTGAGGAATGCGAAGCCTGCGCATGCTACGCCCGAAGCGAGGGCGGATACGGGCATGGAGTACAGAGGGTCTTTGTTCGCGAAAGCGTCAAGCATGTCGTCGGCGTCTTCGACCAACATCTTCCCGGGAAGGTTGTGGACGAAGTCATTGAGGTCGTCTATGCGTTCGGCGTTGATTCCCATGACCCGCTGCTCAACGAGTTCCGTCCGGAACGTCCCGCCGGCGAAGGCGGTGGCGGTGATTTCAGTGTAGGTGACTTGGATGGAGATCTTGTCGATGCCCACTGCATGTGCAATCCGGTCCATGCCGTCTTTGACTCGGAAAGCCGAAGCGCCGGCGGACAACAGCATCTCGCCGAGTCTCATCACGACGCGCAACTGGTCGGCAAGGCGATCGAGGGCGGCAACGTGGTGGTCGTCAGTTTGCTTCACCGTTCCACCTTAGGGCGTGCGGGACTGGGACGGCCGGGAGGCTCGGGCGGCAGCGACTCAAACCACAGTGATAAGCAATTCACTGATTTGTCGAGGGGGCCGAAAGTCCGAGGTGTACAGGTGTCCTCGAATCGCGACCGGGTCGATCGACCTCCCGGTGGGGCGATATGCGCCGCCGGCCTTCTCCGGTGCGTGTCCGAGGACTGGCGGAAGGCGGGAGCGGGAGGGAGAGCGCCGGGAAAGCCCGTTTCGACAATCAAGTGGCTCGCATTGCGAGATCGTGATTCAAATAGTGAGACAAACTCCGACTGGCTTGGCATCTGGCCGGTTCTGCGGCTATGGTCAACCTGTGAGAACTCTTCTGGTACGTAACTGACGCGCTGCACAAGCCGTTGGCGACGTGCCGCGCGCCCCTCGTTCGAGGGGTTTTTTCATGCCTGCCGAAGCACGGCCCCTGGCCTGCGATGCCCGGTGTGCCGCCACAACGAAGGAGGAAGAGATGGCAAAACGGCAAACGCCGACCGACTCGTCGACAGGCGCAGATGAACAGGCCGCCACCCCGCGAGTGATTCGCGAGAAGTCAACGGGGGCGCGGTCGATCATACGCGCGCTCGAGGAGCTCGGCGTCGAGGTCGTCTTCGGCATGCCGGGAGGTGCGATCCTCCCGACGTATGATCCGATCTTCCACGCTAAGCTCCGGCATATCCTGGTGCGCCACGAGCAGGGGGCGGGACATGCCGCCGAAGGATACGCGCTGGCCACCGGCCGGGTCGGCGTTTGCATCGTGACGTCGGGTCCGGGTGCGACGAACCTCGTCACCTCGCTCCTGGACGCGCACATGGATTCAGTCCCGATAGTAGCGATCACCGGCCAGGTCGGCGCTGCCGCCATCGGCACGGACGCCTTTCAGGAAGCGGACATCGTGGGCATAACGATGCCGGTGACGAAACACTCCTTCCTCGTCACGAGTGCAGAGGAGATTCCTTCTCGCATCGCCGAGGCGTTTTACTTGGCTTCGACGGGTCGTCCCGGGCCGGTTTTGGTCGACGTCACGAAATCCGCCCAGGTCGAGGAGGCGGACTTCGTGTGGCCGCCCGTACTCGATCTGCCCGGGTACCGTCCTGTGACTAAACCGAACGCACGGCAAATCCGGGAAGCCGCACGACTCATCGCGACGTCGTCGCGTCCGGTGCTGTATGCGGGAGGCGGGGCGATGCGCGCGGGAGTGTCCCGTGACCTCGTCGAACTCGTCGATTTGTCCAACGCGCCGATTGTCACGACTCTGACCGCGCGTGGCGTGGTGCCCGACTCACATCCGAACAACCTCGGGATGCCCGGTATGCACGGAACGGTTCCCGCTGTGGCCGCCCTCCAGAAGTCCGACCTCATCGTGGCTTTGGGGGCGCGTTTCGACGATCGCGTGACGGGAAAGGTCTCCGATTTCGCTCCCAATGCCAAAGTCATTCACATTGACATCGACCCGGCGGAGATCTCGAAAAACCGCCTGGTGGACGTCCCGATCGTCGGGGATCTCAAAGACGCCACGTCGGATCTCGTCGCCGAATTGCGCGAAGCCCACCGTCAATACGGTGTGCCCGATCTGGAGGAGTGGTGGAAGACGCTGGCCGGTTTGCGAGAGAGGTACCCAGCTGGGTGGGAGGAGGTCGACGACGGCCTGCTCGAGCCGCAGCATGTCATTTCCCGTCTAGCGAAAACCGTCGGGTCTGACAACACCATCTACGTTACCGGCGTCGGCCAGCATCAGATGTGGGCGAATCAGTTCCTGAACTTCGAACACCCACGACAGTGGCTGAGCTCGGGAGGCGCGGGGACCATGGGATTCGGAGTCCCGGCTGCCATGGGAGCCAAAGTCGGACAACCCGACAAAACAGTCTGGGTGATCGACGGGGACGGCTCCTTCCAAATGACTAACCAGGAACTGGCCACTTGCTGCCTCGAGGGGATCGATATCAAGATCTGCATCATCAACAATTCCTCGCTGGGCATGGTCCGCCAATGGCAGTCGCTTTTCTACGGCGAACGCTATTCGCATACGGATCTCAATACAGGTCATGGAACGCGCCGCATACCTGACTTCGTCAAGCTAGCCCAGGCTTACGGCTGCGAAGCATGGCGCGTCGAAGAGGGCGACGACATCGACGCCGCCTTTGAAAAAGCAATGGAGATCAACGACCGTCCGGTGCTGTTGGAGTTCGTCACCTCTCCGGACTCCGAAGTATGGCCTATGGTTCCCGCCGGGGTGTCAAATGACGACATCGTTTACGCTCGTTCCGTTCGTCCCACGACCGATCCGTTCGCGGCCTGAAAGGAAGGAAAAAGATGAACACACGTCACACGCTCTCCGTTCTGGTCGAAAATAAGCCGGGCGTTCTTACGCGTGTTGCCGCTCTATTCGCTCGACGCGCCTTCAACATACACTCGCTCGCTGTTGGGGAGACCGAAGACCCCCAGCTTTCGCGCATCACCGTCGTGGTCGATGCCGCCGAACGCCCGCTCGAACAGGTTACCAAGCAATTGAACAAGCTCGTCAATGTGCTTAAAATCGTCGAGCTCGAACCTGAGTCGACGGTTGAACGGCAGTTGCTCCTAGTCAAGGTGTCGGCCAGTGATTCCACTCGCGCCAATGTCCTCCAGGTCGTCGATCTCTTCAGGGCGCATGTCGTGGACGTCGTTCCCGACACTGTGACGATCGAGGCAACCGGTTCGGAATCCAAGGTCCGGGCATTCCTGTCGGCCCTCGAACCGTATGGAATTCGTGAAATCGTCCAATCCGGAGCGGTGGCGATCGGACGCGGTTCGCGTTCGCTCTCCGAACGTGTCTCTGCCGAATTGTCGCTTCTGCGCGCATAATTGATTAGCGAAAGCGCTGGGCGGCTGACTGGTCCGGGACGCGCGGCACCGTCCGGAAACGGCTGGTGCGCCTAAACTCCATAACCGAAAAATTAAGGAGAAAAACGTGGCAAAAATCTTCTATGATGACGATGCAGACCTTTCCGTCATTCAATCTAAGAGAGTAGCCATAGTTGGGTATGGTTCACAAGGTCATGCCCATGCAATGAATTTACGCGATTCAGGAGTAAATGTAATTATTGGATTGCGTGAAGGCTCAAAATCTATTGACAAGGCTAAAGAGCAAGGTTTTGAGGTGGCGAAAGTAGGCGACGCGGTTCGCGAAGCGGATGTCGTCATGGTCCTCGCCCCTGATCAGTCTCAGCGATCGATCTGGGCCAATGACATCGAGCCGAATCTCAAGTCCGATGCCGCTGTGTTCTTCGCCCACGGATTCAATGTCCATTTTGGTTATATCGCACCGGATTCCGGTCATGACGTCTGCATGGTGGCCCCCAAGGGCCCCGGGCACACGGTTCGACGTCAGTACGAAGAAGGACGAGGCGTTCCCGTCCTCGTGTGCGTCGAGCAGGATGCCTCAGGGCATGCATGGGAGTTGGCTTTGTCTTACGCCAAGGCAATCGGCGGCACCCGAGCGGGCGCAATCAAGACAACGTTCCGGGAGGAAACGGAAACGGACCTGTTCGGCGAACAGACTGTTCTGTGCGGAGGGATTTCGCAGCTCATACAGTACGGTTTCGAAACGCTCGTCGAAGCCGGATACCAGCCTGAAATGGCTTACTTCGAGGTCTGCCATGAGCTCAAGCTCATAGTCGATCTCATCAATGAGGGCGGCCTGACCAAGCAGCGATGGTCATGTTCTGACACAGCTGAATACGGCGACTACATTTCCGGCCCCCGAGTGATCACCCCAGATGTCAAAGACCATATGAAGGAAGTGCTGGGCGATATACAGAACGGTTCCTTCGCTAAACGCTTCATCGACGATCAGGATGCCGGTGCGCCTGAATTCCTGGCCCTTCGGGCCGAGGGTCAAGACCACCCCGTCGAGAAGACAGGGCAGGAGATCCGCAGGATGTTCGCCTGGAACGCGTCGGTGGACTCCGACTACGTTGACGGCGAAGCGGCTCGCTGACCAGCTCTCGATCGACACCCGAAGGAAGTACAGGTAAACTTCTGGCCTACTAGGCGGTTTCGGGTGCCCAGGTGTCTCGGGCACCCGAAACCGTCGGCGTGCGAACTTCCAAAATTTTACGACAGTTTCGTCATCAAATTCGCTATGTGCCTTCAAATGTCAGTGTTCACAACAGTTTTCCGATTTCGACATTGCGACATGTCGGTGGAACGGACGCCGGCGCCCGCCTACAGTTGGACCGTTGGAACAAAGGCATGCGGAGGGAGAGCGCAATGGCCGATGTCGTGGTCGTCTACAATACCGTCACCGGGTTCGCGCAGACATACGGAGAGTGGATTGCCGAAGATCTGGGAGCGCGTCTGTATCCGTGGTCGCAAGCCAAGGGAATCGACCTGTCAGGAGCCGATCTGGTTGTCTACGGCGCTGGCGTGCGCATGAGCAGGATTCGAGGATTCCATGAATTCCGCAGAAAAATCAAGCGGGAGAACCTCATGGGGAAAGTCGTCGTCTGGGCCAATGGCGGTACGCCGGTCCACCCTCAACGTGACTGGAGAGTCCCCGCTGGAACTTTTACGAAGAAAGAACTCGCCAGTGGATGCTATCCCTTCTTCTATTTCCAAGGCGGTGTTCGCTATGAAGGACTCAGCTTTCCGGAAAAAACCTTGCTCAAAATCTTCTCCAAGCGGATTCAGAGATACCGACATCGCGGAGAGTGGGTAGTCCAAGTGGCGGACAACATTGCGCACGGATATGACCACACCTCACGTGCTGCGATCATTCCACTTGTGAACAAGGCCCGAGAGATGCTAGGCGAGTAGTGCCTGTCTCTTTCTTTCGTGGAGAGGATATGATTCTCCTATGAAGTTTCTATTACGTGAGCATAGAAAATGGGGTTGGAAGAAGCGAATCGTGATTACCTTGGGAGTTATCGTCACTTCGGGCTTATTCGCTGTGGGTGGGATTAACATATATGTCACTGTGACGACCAATGATCGTGTCGTTTCGGATGTCGGCGGCATTCGTGCTGAGAAACTTGACTGCATACTTGTTCTTGGAGCGTTGGTACGCTCGGATGGAACGCCTTCGCATATGCTCCGAAAGCGGCTGGAAAAGAGTCTGGAATTGTACAAGCAGAAAGTTGCGCCGAAAATCCTTGTATCCGGAGACAATTCTAGTGTTCACTATAACGAGACAAATGTCATGCGGAAATGGTTGGAAAAGCATGAAGTTCCTAAAGAGGATATTTTCGAAGACCACGCGGGATTTTCAACTTATGAATCAATGTATCGTGCAAGTGCCATCTTTAAAGCACATTCAATAGTCGTTGTGACGCAAAGATACCATTTAGCGCGTTCTATTTATATAGGTCGTGAGCTTGGTCTGGATGTCTGGGGCATTGCTTCGGGAGGGAATAACTACTCACAGCAATTCAAGCGTGATGTTCGCGAGTGGATTGCGAGAACTAAGGATTTCGTTCAAGTCGTTATTAAGCCGAAACCAAAGTACTTGGGTCCAGTCATTCCGATAGACGGCAACGGAACCATCGAAAATCGTTAATTATTTGTCATTAATTGCCATTAACTTCTTTGTATTTCATTACAAATCCCGGAATTCTAATCCAATATATTTATATTATTTAAGTATAAATGAAATCCATAATTTTAGGAAGATCTCGTTTAGCTTGTTGAAGGCCCTCTTCGTATGCTGCTTGAACGCTAACGGCTTTTCGTTCTCCGTTCGAGATGGGCATCTCGTCAGGATAGTAGAGATAAGCCCGTCCTTCGGCTTCGAGGCTCTCCAAACGATCAAGAGAGTCATTGTACTTTTTCGGTCGATTGAGAAGAGCCTCGGCTACGGCAGGATGCTTTCGAAAGATTCCCTTATAAATCGCCGGTGGGATTTTCGACGGGGATTTCCTATATCCACGCTTACGCGTCATAACGACAACGAAACGTTCATATCCGTCGGCTTCCGCGGCGTCAATCGCAAAACCCCCTGTGTCTCCGATGGCTCCGTCCAGGTAGGCCACGCCGTTCAGCCCCACTGGCGGCATGATGATCGGCATCGAGGAGGAAGCTTGACAGTACGTGACGAGTTCTTCCTGCGTGGAGATGTCCTCTCGGCCCCAGTAGACGGTTTGTCCCGTTTCGCAGTTGAACGAGCCGATTTTGAACTGCGTGGCGCTCGCGTTGAAAGTGTCCCAGTCGAAGGGAAGGAGTTCGCCGGGACCAGAGGTGTGCTGGTAAATGTACTCGGAGTTGAAGTAGCCCCTGCCGCGAACAAAGCTGATCGGGCCGCCTAGATTCGGATCCTTGGCGAGTTCGACGAAAGCTGCACGTGCCCTCCACGCGTCGCGGGAGACGAAGTTGCATGTGTGGGTCGCCCCGGCGGAGATCCCGCCGACCCATGGGAAGTCGATACCAGCGTCAATCATTTCGGCGACCAGTGCGGCCGTATATGTGCCACGCATTCCGCCACCCTCGAATATCAATGCGGTTCGTGTGCTCATAAATTCCAAGGATATCTCGGATGCTATGTCAGCGGGGCGACCCTTTCCCCGAGCGAAATCGGCCCAGGCGGATAGCGTCGGCTGATCGATCCGTCACAGGCCACGGCATATAAATTAGGTGCAATCTCGATATTCTTACACAGCGAAATTTTCGAAAGTCGCATTGACTCGCTATATTATGAATAATAACATAAATTATGTGATGTTACATTACAATAAATGACTAATCATTTTCTATTTTCTATTAAAATTCAATGATGGAATTTTCTATTAAGGACATACTCGTGACCTCAGGAAGAACTGGGCGGCGTGTCCGCTGTTGAGTGAGAAACGTTAAGGTGAGTTCCTCTCCTGTCACCGGGAGCAAATCAAAGCTGAGCACAGCGAGTAGGGTGCGTTATCTGATAATTGAGCAAATTTGTCAATCTTGTCATCCGACTCATGTGCTGCCGCACCCATTTTCGTCAGTCAAGATGACGGCAACAAATTTACCGTCCCTATCTGTCATAGGGTAGCAGACTAGTTGAAATTCGAGAGTCTATTCCCACGGAATGATGTCGACCGACATGTTTAACGACATGTCTAACACGTTATTGCAAATTTTTGGTCATAAATTGTCAGAATTAATCAGAAGGTTATATGTAGAAGAATAATGATAAAATAATTGAATGTAATGATTATTATTACGCATAGCTAAGTAAATAACATATTGCAAAATAGACGATTGAAGCATTCGCATTATTGCAAATTAATAATCTGGATAAAAATATATGAGAAAGTTACAAAAATTGATTTGATAGTTGTATTTTTGTTGAAAGTAAAAATATTAATAATAAAATATTGTAGTTGAATTATTACATTTTATTTACTTTTTGTCATTAGTTGATATAATTAACGCTACCATGTCGCGGGACATAAGTTATATATTTATAATAATTATTACTTCACTATGTTAGAATAATATATGTAAAACGTTAATTATGACGATGAAATTGATTTGGACTCGTCATGCTCGGTACGGTCGGGGTGGGGGTGGTCATGGGTTACATCCGTGAGGCGAGGAAGTGGAAGCCTTTGAGTAGGAGGTTGGCGACTGCTCCGATGATGGTGCCCAGTAATGGGCAGGGATACGGTGTACATGACCGCGCAGGCGCCGAGCAGGACGAGGATCATTCCGGTTTTGCGGTTGCCTTTGCCCAGCCAGCGCCACAGGCCGATCAGGATGGACATGGCGCCGAGGACGCGGATGATCCCGCCGGCGTTGACGGCGGCGATGACTGAGGGCAGGTCTTGGAAGACGTTGTGCATGGGGCTCTCCCTTCTCGCGGGTGGGGGCGGGCGCGGCTGCGACTCGCTCGGATAGTGTGCGGACAGCCCCGGGCCGGCGTCGTGGCCCGCCCGGCGGGCGCTTGCCGGGAGGTTGTCAAGGACTGGCTGGAGCGGCTGTGGTCGGGCAGGTCGGGGCCCGGCGGGTGGTGGCGATCATGACTGCTGAGCGCCATAGTTGCTCGGCTAGGGCGGGGTGGGCGCGTAGTAGGTCGACGATCTCGGTTTTCTCCCGGTCGGATAGGTCCCGGCCGTGGAAGGGGGCGAACAGGGCGTCGGTGGCCGCGTCGTCCTGGCCGGTTTCCCATCGGCGGGCGGCGGCCAGGACCCCGCCGGGGGAGGTGTCCATGGTTCGGCGCAGCCCGGTGGCGGCCCGGCGGGGGATGGTCTGAGGGGCGATCGCGCCGGGGAATTTGGCCTGCCAATAGTGCTCGGTCAGGGCGCGCCGGCCGCGGATCGCCTCGGGCGGCTCGAAGCGCTCGTCGGCTCGCCGGTCGGCCTGGGCGGCCCACTGCTCCTCGGCGCCGGGACAGGAGGGGGCCTGGCCATCGGTGAGGTCCTCGTAGGAGTGGCAAGCGGCCACGCCGGTGCGGCGGATGTCCATGGCAGTGCCGGCCCGGCGGGCTTCGATCCGGGCGAGCTGGTCGTGTTCGGCCTCGCTCAGCGGCCGACCCAGCCGGGTCTGGGCGTCGCGGGCGGCCGCGGCGTAGGCGGCCCAGGCGCGCATGAGGTGCGAGTTGCCGCGGCTCATGCGGGTGTGCAGGCTGTCGGTGCGCATGTGGTGGACGTGCCGGGCCCAGGAGCCGTCGATGATCCGGGAAACCTCGCCGGCGGTGATGGTGGGGTGGTCGGGGTCGGCGGCTGTGGCGCGTTCGTAGACGAACTCGAAGGTGTTGGCCTCGAATTCCTCGGCCAGGTCGCGCCGGTCGGCCACGTAGGCCAGGGTGGCGATGCGCCGGGCGCCGGCGGCCCGGATCCGGTCCAGGACATAGGCCACGTCGGCCTCCTCGGCCAGGTCGAGTCGCACCCCGGCCGAGCCAATCCGGCTGGTTCGGCCCCATCGGCCGTCGGGGGTGCGCGGCTGGGTCAGGTAGGCGGTACCGCTCATCAGGGACTCTCCTTGCTGACGACAGTGGTCGCCCGGACAGTGTGCGGACGGGCCAGCCGGCTCAGGCGGAGGGTGGTGGGAGGCCGATGGCGGCGTAGTCCTCGTCCATGCCGGGCCGGCTTAGGTGGGGGGTGGTGTCAGGCCGTCTATGGCCGGGGCGAACAGGTCGGGGGCGTAGTCGGGGTGGGTGTCGTAGACGGTGAAGATCTGGGTGTCCCGGCCGGGCAGAAAGGGTTCGACGAGTCGCTGGTCGTGGGTGGTCTGGCCGTGGCGGACCGCGTCGGGCCGGTGGGCCCAGGCCTGTAGCTCGCTGATCCTGCTGGCGGGCAGGCCGTGGTCGTAGGCGGCGCCGGGCACGAGCGTGGCCCAGGCCAGGCGGACGGCCAGGTTTCGGCGTTTGCCCGCGGTGGGGGCCGACTCGACGCGCCGGCTGAGTTCTTCCACGGCCGGCTCGACGCACCCGGCGTCAAGCCCGGCGTCGAGCCCGGGCGCGGGCGCGGGGGTGTGCTGGTCAAGGGAAACGGGAACGTGGGAGCCGTGCCCGGTGGACGCGTCATCGATGTTGCCGATGCTGACTATTATCTCAGTTGGTCGCGGAGCCAGGACGTGGGCACCCACACGAACTGTCCGATCATGATGGCCGGCACCTGACCCGCATCGATCGCCTTGGCCAGCGTTCGCGGATCGATCCCCAGAAACTGGGCGGCTTCGGTCCGCATCACGGCCAGACGCCCGATAGGTTTAATATCAACTATATAATTTATGTCCCGATATTGCGCGGAGCCGTCCCAAGGCCATGACCAACAGGACGAAACAAGGGTACAATCCGTACACGATTTTCCTGTCAAGGCCGGATTTACGGGGGAATCCGACAAATTCCGTTCGCCCTCCGCGTTAGCGAGGGCGAACGCAGGGTTCGAGGCGATGGCGCCGTGTTATGGCTGGAGATCCCCGCATACGCGGGGAGCACGAGGACAAGCGCTACGCCGACTGGGACCGCGCCGGATCATCCCCGCATACGCGGGGAGCACGGGCCCACCGCCTGCTGAAACCCAGCGGCGTCTGCATCATCCCCGCATACGCGGGGAGCACGACGTCTTCGCCGACCAGGTGGCGCAGACCAAAGGATCATCCCCGCATACGCGGGGAGCACAACAGAGAGAAAGGAAAACCCTGATGCTTACCGGGATCATCCCCGCATACGCGGGGAGCACTCGTCATGGTCACTCACACCTTTTACTATATCCGGATCATCCCCGCATACGCGGGGAGCACCAATCTTCTGCGCGGCAATGTCGGTGGCGCGATGGATCATCCCCGCATACGCGGGGAGCACGAGGATATCGACGAGCGGTATCTTGAGATGACGGGATCATCCCCGCATACGCGGGGAGCACCCCCAAATCGGCGGCGCCACCCTCGATCGCTGGCAATCATCCCCGCATACGCGGGGAGCACCCGGGAGGCGGCTGGCACTGGTACTGCGCGTTGGGATCATCCCCGCATACGCGGGGAGCACGCCGAGCGGCACGACCCGAAGGGGAACTTCACGGGATCATCCCCGCATACGCGGGGAGCACTTCCCGAAGTCGCTCGACGAAACGGCGAAGTCGGGATCATCCCCGCATACGCGGGGAGCACGCAGTGCGCGGGCATCCGGCTGGGGGAGCGTAGCGGATCATCCCCGCATACGCGGGGAGCACCACAGGCTCGGCTGCGCCGGGGATTTCGGGCGGGGATCATCCCCGCATACGCGGGGAGCACGGTGACGCCGGCGACGGCCCCGGGGTATTTGCCGGATCATCCCCGCATACGCGGGGAGCACCGGATCCTGCCTCCCGACCAGACCCTCCCGGGAGGATCATCCCCGCATACGCGGGGAGCACCGCCAGGAAGGCCGGACATCCGGCCTGGTCTGGTGGATCATCCCCGCATACGCGGGGAGCACTCCGCTCTCTCTCAGTCTCGCCCGGGGGGCACGGATCATCCCCGCATACGCGGGGAGCACCTTCCCCGGTATCTCGGCAACCCACGATACGACGGATCATCCCCGCATACGCGGGGAGCACCGCGGCGCCCCCGCGCAGGAGGGCGATGAAACCGGATCATCCCCGCATACGCGGGGAGCACCGGTCTGGCGGGCGCCGGCAGACTGGGTTCCTGGGATCATCCCCGCATACGCGGGGAGCACAGAGAAGGTTCGAATGGCTACATACTCTATGGGGGATCATCCCCGCATACGCGGGGAGCACGCTGCGTTCCTCGCCAAGGTTAAAGCTCTTGCGGGATCATCCCCGCATACGCGGGGAGCACGTGAGAGCGATGGATGCGAACGGACTGGCGCACGGATCATCCCCGCATACGCGGGGAGCACGAATGGGCCGAGTTCACGACCCCCGCCGAAGGCGGATCATCCCCGCATACGCGGGGAGCACGACGGCAACCGCCCCGCTAGCCAGGAAAGGGAGGGATCATCCCCGCATACGCGGGGAGCACCAACCCACCCACGACACCCCCGCCACAACCAGAGGATCATCCCCGCATACGCGGGGAGCACGCATAGGCTCGGCTGCGCCGGCGACTTCGGTCGGGATCATCCCCGCATACGCGGGGAGCACCACGACTAATGCCCCCTACCACCTGGCGGGGGCGGATCATCCCCGCATACGCGGGGAGCACGAACCCAACACCAATGACGCGCAGTCGGAGGCCGGATCATCCCCGCATACGCGGGGAGCACCACGGGACTGAGTTTCTCGAAGATCGGCACGACCGGATCATCCCCGCATACGCGGGGAGCACCTCGAAAGTGCGGGCCGCGCGGCCGGCGGACAGAGGATCATCCCCGCATACGCGGGGAGCACGGGCGCCGGAGACGGCGCCGCGGGGGCGGCGGCGGATCATCCCCGCATACGCGGGGAGCACCGAGGTTTACGTGCCCCGACGGCGCTGACGCGCGGATCATCCCCGCATACGCGGGGAGCACCCGGGTCCGGTCGATCAGGGCTTGGCAGGCGTCGGATCATCCCCGCATACGCGGGGAGCACCCATGACTATGTCGGTCAGGTCCAGCTGGGCGGGGATCATCCCCGCATACGCGGGGAGCACTGCACGAGGATCGTGCGGCGGCCGCGGTGGATCGGATCATCCCCGCATACGCGGGGAGCACCGGATTTCGACCTAGAGGCGATCGTCGATGACCGGATCATCCCCGCATACGCGGGGAGCACTTCACGACGGCGACGGCGCCGGAGAACACCATCGGATCATCCCCGCATACGCGGGGAGCACCCTCCGTTTGCTGCCCGGCCTTCGGTTTTCGGCGGATCATCCCCGCATACGCGGGGAGCACGTTCGGTGACCCCGGTGGCTCTTCGGCCCTGCCGGATCATCCCCGCATACGCGGGGAGCACTGTCCTGGATAGTGGAGACCATGACGACGTCGGGGATCATCCCCGCATACGCGGGGAGCACACGCCGACGAGGACGGAGACGAGCGGCGCGAGCGGATCATCCCCGCATACGCGGGGAGCACGGGCTGAGCCAGACGGAACGACTTCTAGCCACCGGATCATCCCCGCATACGCGGGGAGCACCAATGCGCTGGCATTCACTTGGGGGAGCGTAGCGGATCATCCCCGCATACGCGGGGAGCACGACGGCAACCGCCCCGCTAGCCAGGAAAGGGAGGGATCATCCCCGCATACGCGGGGAGCACGACCGCACCTGGCTCTCCTACAACCCGCGCTACGGATCATCCCCGCATACGCGGGGAGCACTCAAGCTCGTTTTCCAGATCGGCGTCACAGCCGGGATCATCCCCGCATACGCGGGGAGCACTCGACGAGGCCGCGCTTGAATCGTGCGAGAGGGGGATCATCCCCGCATACGCGGGGAGCACACGGTCCGGGCCGCTATGGACCGGATCGACGTGGGATCATCCCCGCATACGCGGGGAGCACCTTCGACCCGACCGACCGGAAAACCTGGTGCCGGGATCATCCCCGCATACGCGGGGAGCACGCCCGGAATCTGATGCCGCCGGGCGGGTAGGTGGGATCATCCCCGCATACGCGGGGAGCACGGCTGCCCCTACGGCGCCCGACTCGAAGGCCCGGGATCATCCCCGCATACGCGGGGAGCACCGCCGGCGTCCGGGCCGGGACCGGCGGCGGTCCGGATCATCCCCGCATACGCGGGGAGCACCAAGGCGTGATCGTGGGGCGCGGATTCGACAAGGGATCATCCCCGCATACGCGGGGAGCACGTGGCAGCCGGCATCCTGGCCGGAGCCTCCCCCGGATCATCCCCGCATACGCGGGGAGCACGACTTTCCAAGTCGAACCGCACGGCCAGGACCCGGATCATCCCCGCATACGCGGGGAGCACTTACCGGTGAACTGCGCCTTCCGATCGGCCCCGGGATCATCCCCGCATACGCGGGGAGCACCAAGACGTTCTTCACGACACTCTCACTGACGCGGGATCATCCCCGCATACGCGGGGAGCACTCGGGCGAGGGCCCGCATCGCCTTGTCTGCCCCGGATCATCCCCGCATACGCGGGGAGCACCACGCCCTCTTGGAAAGTAACGGGGAATCCCGCGGATCATCCCCGCATACGCGGGGAGCACCGGCTGGCCGGCCCACCACATCAAACCGCACCCGGATCATCCCCGCATACGCGGGGAGCACAGTGTTCGACAACCCCGGCAAGGACAACGTGCCTGGATCATCCCCGCATACGCGGGGAGCACATCAAAATCAGTGTGACAGCCGACACGAAAAAGGGATCATCCCCGCATACGCGGGGAGCACGCCGAGCGGCATGCGCCGAAGGGGAATTTTACGGGATCATCCCCGCATACGCGGGGAGCACGTCGGCGAGGGCTTCGTTGTCGTACCAGCCGTCGGATCATCCCCGCATACGCGGGGAGCACATTGCGGAGCGTGGCGTAGGCGGCGGTGAGACCGGATCATCCCCGCATACGCGGGGAGCACAGGCGGGTCGGCGCCCACGACTGCAGCTTCTGCGGATCATCCCCGCATACGCGGGGAGCACTTCCATTCCTTTCGGGGGTTTGCCCGGGAGCTTGGATCATCCCCGCATACGCGGGGAGCACGAAATGAGAGATTCGCCTCAGATTCGGCATGATGGATCATCCCCGCATACGCGGGGAGCACTTGCTTCGCATCGTGCTTTGGCTCATCGTGAGCGGATCATCCCCGCATACGCGGGGAGCACGGCGGCACGCTTCCTGCCAGTCGCGCAGGGCCTGGATCATCCCCGCATACGCGGGGAGCACTTTTAAGGAGTAGTTAATGTTCACTGGAAAGAAGGATCATCCCCGCATACGCGGGGAGCACTAGCCGAGGGCGGCGGCTTCGGCGTCGATCGCGGGATCATCCCCGCATACGCGGGGAGCACGCCGACCAGGTCGCGAAAACGAAATTTGGGAAGGGATCATCCCCGCATACGCGGGGAGCACCGACTGGCAGCAAAACTACTCAAAGCTCTTCACGGATCATCCCCGCATACGCGGGGAGCACTACGTCAACAGCACCTACCCCGCCCTGGCAGCCGGATCATCCCCGCATACGCGGGGAGCACGCCCGAGGGGCTGTGGTGGCTGCGGTCGATCCCGGATCATCCCCGCATACGCGGGGAGCACCCTTAAGGTTGATGACTGGCGACGAATCGCATGAGGATCATCCCCGCATACGCGGGGAGCACTTTTCCGAGCCTAGCCTCGACGTCGGCTAGGCGGGATCATCCCCGCATACGCGGGGAGCACCGCTTGAAACGAGCGAGGGGGTTAGTCCACGAGGGATCATCCCCGCATACGCGGGGAGCACCAGTCGTTGGTATAGCCGAAGGCGTTCTCGTGCGGATCATCCCCGCATACGCGGGGAGCACCGCCGATCCTGGACGACCCCAACCGCCCGTGGGGGATCATCCCCGCATACGCGGGGAGCACTGGTCAGAAGAGCGTATCGGCGGGATCCCGGGCGGATCATCCCCGCATACGCGGGGAGCACACGTCGGGGAGCGTGTCGAAAATCGTCCCGGTCGGATCATCCCCGCATACGCGGGGAGCACGTTGTGCGAGACGGGGGCTTCTCAGACCGGGGGGGATCATCCCCGCATACGCGGGGAGCACGGCGACCTTCGTGCCCTCGGTGTAAGCGACGGCGGATCATCCCCGCATACGCGGGGAGCACTTTATTGAGTCCTTCCAGATTGTAGTAGCGGGGGGATCATCCCCGCATACGCGGGGAGCACGTCGACTACGCCGCCGAAATCAGCGAGTGGAAAGGATCATCCCCGCATACGCGGGGAGCACGCCGTGGTTCATCGATTGCCGCGGCTGGCTTGCGGATCATCCCCGCATACGCGGGGAGCACCACGGGCACTGCCCCCACCACTTATTGGATGACGGATCATCCCCGCATACGCGGGGAGCACAACCGGACCGGCACCCAGGCGTCCTCGACGAGGGGATCATCCCCGCATACGCGGGGAGCACGCTTGCCACGGCGCTGAAAACGACGATTCTGGCGGGATCATCCCCGCATACGCGGGGAGCACTCGTGTTTCGAGTATGAGGGGTCGACGGGGGATGGATCATCCCCGCATACGCGGGGAGCACTCAACGTGAGCTACGCCGAGGTGCCCTACCACAGGATCATCCCCGCATACGCGGGGAGCACTCGCACTTCATATCCTACCATGAGTAGCACAAAGGATCATCCCCGCATACGCGGGGAGCACCCGCGCTCGACGTAGGCGGTACGCAGCTGAACAGGATCATCCCCGCATACGCGGGGAGCACCACCGAATACTGGTGCCTCGGGTACGCGAAATACGGATCATCCCCGCATACGCGGGGAGCACGTCATCGATGTGGACGATTGGTTCGGCGTCTGCGGATCATCCCCGCATACGCGGGGAGCACTTCACCACCTCGTACGGTCCGTTTTCATAGAGCGGATCATCCCCGCATACGCGGGGAGCACCCCTGCGCGATACCCGTGCCGCCCTTGGCGAAAGGATCATCCCCGCATACGCGGGGAGCACTGGCTTTAGCATCCCATGCCATCGGCGCCTCCGTGGATCATCCCCGCATACGCGGGGAGCACTCATACTGCAGTCGGGCGCTCTCGTAGAGTTGGGGATCATCCCCGCATACGCGGGGAGCACCCCCGCAGTTGTTCGACGGTGGCCGTCAGCTTGGGATCATCCCCGCATACGCGGGGAGCACCTTCGGCACCCACCGCGTGCCGATCGATGTTTCGGATCATCCCCGCATACGCGGGGAGCACGGCCGCCGGCGCCTCACGGGCGTCCGAGCCGGCGGATCATCCCCGCATACGCGGGGAGCACGTCGTTCCGCCGACGGAGTCGACGACCCTCGGCGGATCATCCCCGCATACGCGGGGAGCACGTCAAATACACTTGAACAGCACCGGCGACATCCGGGATCATCCCCGCATACGCGGGGAGCACGGGCACCTTGAGGTTGCTGTATATCCAGTCCAGGGATCATCCCCGCATACGCGGGGAGCACTCTACACGATCAAAACCAATGGCGGCGAAAGCAGGATCATCCCCGCATACGCGGGGAGCACTGGGGGCACGGCGGTCCGGGCCGCGGCCCCCGCGGATCATCCCCGCATACGCGGGGAGCACGCATAAAAATATGCAATGAGCTTGAGACTAACGGGATCATCCCCGCATACGCGGGGAGCACCTTCCTCTAAGGCCCTGACCATCGGCCCCCTCCGGATCATCCCCGCATACGCGGGGAGCACGGCCTCCGCCATAGCTCGGGCGGCCTCAACCCAGGATCATCCCCGCATACGCGGGGAGCACCGCACAGTACCGGAATATTGTCAAGTGGCAGAAGGATCATCCCCGCATACGCGGGGAGCACACATCGGCGGCGCCCTGAAAGGGGGCGCCTCGAGGATCATCCCCGCATACGCGGGGAGCACTCGAACGCGTCGCTAGAAACTGCCAAAATCTGGGGATCATCCCCGCATACGCGGGGAGCACGAGCTCTATCCACACGAAAGGCGAGGTGAAGAGGGATCATCCCCGCATACGCGGGGAGCACGTGCAGATGAACCGTGCCATCGCTGACGGTAGCGGATCATCCCCGCATACGCGGGGAGCACGACCATGCGGAACGGTCTCTCCACTGCCCCGTAGGATCATCCCCGCATACGCGGGGAGCACGAGAAGATCACGGCGGCCGCCGACCGATGCGTCGGATCATCCCCGCATACGCGGGGAGCACGCGAGATTTTCGCTGCCCACTGCGCCTCCTACGGGATCATCCCCGCATACGCGGGGAGCACGCACAGGCCTACCTGCAGTGCGCCGGCATCCGGGGATCATCCCCGCATACGCGGGGAGCACGTATCTGCGCCATATGGGCCCTCCTAGCCATTAGGATCATCCCCGCATACGCGGGGAGCACCGCTCATCTGCATCACCGACGATCCCGACGTCGGGATCATCCCCGCATACGCGGGGAGCACGCGGCGCGGATCACCCCGCAGACGCTCGCCGGCGGATCATCCCCGCATACGCGGGGAGCACGAGTCCAGCACCAGCCGGTCAAGGCCCAGCCCCGGATCATCCCCGCATACGCGGGGAGCACGTCGACTTTGAAGCCGGGGTGTTGCTTGTACCAGGATCATCCCCGCATACGCGGGGAGCACGTCCATCTGTGAGGCGGTAGGTGTCGGCAGGAGGGATCATCCCCGCATACGCGGGGAGCACTTATCCGGGGAGCCGGCCGTGTGGTCGGAGACCGGATCATCCCCGCATACGCGGGGAGCACTCCTACGATCTGCGTGCGCGTGTCTATCCTCGGGGATCATCCCCGCATACGCGGGGAGCACCCGGCCGGCGCCGAGGCCGATGGGCCTCACTATGGATCATCCCCGCATACGCGGGGAGCACGCTAGGCTCGGCGGGTGATTGCCTGAGCGTTGCGGATCATCCCCGCATACGCGGGGAGCACAAACTCTTCAAGAAACTCGGCATCCCCTCCCCCGGATCATCCCCGCATACGCGGGGAGCACGTCGCCATGGCCGGCTTCCTGCCCGTCATCCTGGGATCATCCCCGCATACGCGGGGAGCACGACCATGCGGGCGTGCAGCGCGAGAAGCGGGGCGGATCATCCCCGCATACGCGGGGAGCACGCCTCGGGCTGGTAGCGGGCCCGGGGCCGGGTCGGATCATCCCCGCATACGCGGGGAGCACTTCGGCCTGGCCGACTGGATGTGGACGCTGACCGGATCATCCCCGCATACGCGGGGAGCACCCGGGAACACGAACAGATCACCTCGGCTATGTCGGATCATCCCCGCATACGCGGGGAGCACTGCTCCCTGGCCATCGGCATCATCGCCGCCAAAGGATCATCCCCGCATACGCGGGGAGCACGTGGTCGTCGTCGAGTCGGATGGTCGTGGTCAGGGATCATCCCCGCATACGCGGGGAGCACCACCGGCCACCGCAGTGTGACTCGCCTCCGCGGGGATCATCCCCGCATACGCGGGGAGCACGAAGCTTGAGCCCACGAGCCTCACAGCATCGGGGGATCATCCCCGCATACGCGGGGAGCACGCCCAGCGGCACACCCCCAAGGGCGATTTCACGGGATCATCCCCGCATACGCGGGGAGCACGCGACCACCGGGCCGAGCGAGGGCCGATCCGGGGGATCATCCCCGCATACGCGGGGAGCACGCGACCGTCGTGGATCCGCGTGGACAAGCGCGCGGATCATCCCCGCATACGCGGGGAGCACCCTAGCGAATTTCCCCGTGCTGTCGGCGCTCTGGGATCATCCCCGCATACGCGGGGAGCACGCCGTCTTCTCCGGAGCGGTCGCAGTCGTCAAGGGATCATCCCCGCATACGCGGGGAGCACGTCAATCGGGTCGTTCACTGGGTGGGCCTGCCTGGATCATCCCCGCATACGCGGGGAGCACGCTTGGAGGGCAGCCCCGTGCGTTTGGCGAGGGGATCATCCCCGCATACGCGGGGAGCACGAACTCGAACGTGTTGACGGAGATGTTCACCTGCGGATCATCCCCGCATACGCGGGGAGCACTGTAGACTCCCTTCTGTCAGATGGTTCGTTCCTGGATCATCCCCGCATACGCGGGGAGCACGGCGTCCTCCCACTTCGCAGAGAGCACTTGTTGGGATCATCCCCGCATACGCGGGGAGCACTTTCAATGCCGCGCTGAGGGCGTCTACGGCGTCGGATCATCCCCGCATACGCGGGGAGCACGTCCCAGGCCACTCGGGCCTCCGGAGCCGGGAAGGATCATCCCCGCATACGCGGGGAGCACTCGTAGATCCTCATTTCCATGTCCTTTCGGGGGGGATCATCCCCGCATACGCGGGGAGCACGGAGGCCCCCCCGCCTCGGCGGGGGGGCCTTTCGGATCATCCCCGCATACGCGGGGAGCACGCCGAGCGGCACCGTCCGCGCGGGAATTTCACGGGATCATCCCCGCATACGCGGGGAGCACCCGGACGGTGCCCGTCCGGGTCCGGTCGATCAGGGATCATCCCCGCATACGCGGGGAGCACTCTTCTGACCATGCGGAACGCTCTCTCCACTGCGGATCATCCCCGCATACGCGGGGAGCACGTGCCGGCGTCCTTCGTCTCTTCCTCGGGGAATGGATCATCCCCGCATACGCGGGGAGCACCCGTGCGGGGCGAGCACGAAAGGTACGTTGTCCGGATCATCCCCGCATACGCGGGGAGCACTCACCAGCTCACGTGTTGGCTTTCCGCCAGGCCGGATCATCCCCGCATACGCGGGGAGCACCGGGACGATATGGTCGGCGATGAAACCGGTGACGGATCATCCCCGCATACGCGGGGAGCACCCCGACAGCGAACGGCACCAGCCGAAAGGGAACGGATCATCCCCGCATACGCGGGGAGCACGAGAAGCAGAGAACAAACTCAGGCCCGGGGGGCGGATCATCCCCGCATACGCGGGGAGCACTTGCCGAGCGTCTCCCAGTCGCCGACTTTCCGGGGATCATCCCCGCATACGCGGGGAGCACTCCCACGCGATTTTCAGGGCGACCGCCGCGGCCGGATCATCCCCGCATACGCGGGGAGCACCGCCGCGGTCTCCATCCTGGTCAGCCCCCAGTAGGATCATCCCCGCATACGCGGGGAGCACGTCGTCCCGATCCCCGGCGAGACCTTGGCATGCGGATCATCCCCGCATACGCGGGGAGCACGACGCTCGTGGTATCCAGGAACCACTTGATTCCGGATCATCCCCGCATACGCGGGGAGCACACTTGGAAATCCCTGCAATACCAAGGATCGCCGCCGTGATTATACCAGTTTTCCTTTACCCGTCACCCACCCCTCAGGAGGAGGCGGATCGTAGTATGGTTTTGCTAACATTGTCCTGAAAGGGGTACGGAGATGCTGTCCACTGGTTCACGCCGAGCATGGGCCAAATCGGGGTACGACCCGGAGCGGCGATGTTGGTCGCCGCTCTGGCTTCATCTTTTGGACACGGCAGGCGTCGCTCGGCTTTTGGCGAGGAATTGGCTTACGCCGACGATTTCGAATCTGATTCAAGTCGAGTTCGCCGAATCCGAATCTGGATTAAATCCAGAAGATGAGTTCGCCTTGCTCGCGTCTTGGATCGCGGGCGCTCATGACATAGGCAAAGCCACTCCCGCTTTCAGTTCCCAGGTCCCCTATTTGGACGATCGCATGCGCGAAGGCGGCCTTGATCATACTCCCATTGATCCTGAAGAACGCCGCAGAGTCCCTCACGCGCTTGCTGGCCAGTTGGTTCTTGAACGATGGCTTAAGGAACTGGGCTGGGGTATCTCGACGGCGCGGGCTTTGGCGTCGATAGTCGGCGCTCACCATGGAATCCCGGCGCTGGAAGGCCATCTAAATGATGCTCGGGGCCGTGAACCTCTACTAGGAGACTATGCGTGGCAAACTGTTCACGCTGAACTTCTCGATCTCGTGGCAGAACGTACCGGCGCTAAGGACAATTTGCAATTTTGGGCGCATAAATCAGAGTCCAAGTCGTGGTCTCAACCTTTTTTAGTTGAATTATCAGGTCTGGTTATTCTAGCTGATTGGCTGGCGTCCTCTGAAACATATTTTCCTCTTCTATCCATTGACGATGACGGCATGTCTCTTTTCGATTGCGACGTGCATGAAAGGCGCGTCGAAACGGGCTGGTCCCGCGTGGAGTTGCCTTCCCCATGGCATCCCCGCGATGGCGGAGAAAGCGCCGACTTCCTGTTGAACGCTCGATTCGACCTGCCTGACGGCACTTCGGCGACGGCTGCTCAGCGCACTGCCGTCAAGAGAGCCAGGGACATGAGTTTGCCTGGGATGCTCATCGTCCAAGAGACCACTGGATCGGGCAAAACCGAGGCCGCGCTTATGGCCGCCGAGATCATGGCGGCGCGTACCGGACGGTCTGGAGTTCTGTTCGCGCTGCCGACTCAGGCGACCACGGACGCTATGTTCTCTCGTGAATTGGATTGGTTGGGCAAAATCGAATCTTCCTATCGTGCGGATGGGGCTGCCTCGACTTTCGCAATCCAGCTCCAGCATGGCCGGGCTCGTCTGAACAAAGAAGCGGGTAGCTTGCGAAAGAGGGGGTACGAGATACGAGACCGGCTCCTCGGCAGTTTGGGAGAAGCTCAAGAAGACCCGGAGAAACACAGGCCGTCGCGTCCATATGACATAGGGCGGGATGAAGATAATTTACAAACCGCTAAACAACATCATGAGTCCGTAAAAAATGATGATAGAGCGCAGAGAGATCTTGCGATCATGACATGGTTCACAGGCCGCAAGAAGTCCATGCTATCCGATTTCGTTGTGACTACCGTCGACCACGTTCTTTTCTCATCCATGCGCGCTCCACATCTTGCCTTGCGGCATCTCGGTCTCAGCAGAAAGATAGTAATCGTTGACGAAGTGCACTCTTATTCCACCTACATGAACAACTATCTGGAACGCGCTCTCACCTGGTTGGCATCCTACGGGGTGCCGGTGATTTTACTTTCCGCAACGCTCTCGGAAGCGCGTTGCGCGAGCTTTGCCGACGCCTACCGTCGCGGCTTGCGGCTCATGGCCGGAGAGAAAGTGCCGAAGAAGCCGTCACCGAATGTTGCCAGCATGCCCTTCCCCTCCCTGGCCGCTGTCGGCCGGGATGGTATGGACGTGACGCCCGTTGAGGCGACCGGTCGCAGCAGCCGTGTACGCATTGAGCGTCTGGCCAAAGACGACAGTCTCACGGCGCTTTTGGGCAATGCTCTGGTCAACGGCGGTTGCGCCCTCGTCGTGCGGAACACTGTGCGCCGGGCACAAGAAACCTACGAGCAGTTGCGGGAGGCCTTCGGCGAGGACGTGAGTCTCAACCACGCCCGTTTCACCATTTCCGATCGCCTCGCCAGGGACGCCGATCTTCTTCGCCGTTTCGGATCGCCGCGCCGGCGGCCGGAGCGTCCTCATCGGGCGATCGTCGTGGCCACTCAAGTGGTCGAGCAGTCCCTCGACGTCGACTTCGACCTGCTCATCACCGACCTCGCTCCCATCGACTTGATCCTCCAGCGGATGGGACGCCTGCACCGTCATCGACGAACCCGGCCGAAAGCCTTAAGCGCTCCTGTGTGCTATGTCGATTGGCTGCCGAGCGCTTCGAACCCCGATCCCCGAGTGGAGCCCGGGTCCGAGACGATCTATGGAGAACACGATATGCTCCTCACCGCTGCGGCCTTGAACAGAGTGCTTGCGGACGACGCCTTGGTCACGGTCCCCGACGACGTCCGCGACCTTGTCGAAGCAGTGTACGGTGCGGGATCTGAAGCCCCCGCATCGTGGGCCGAGGCCCTCGAACGAGCACGGGGCAAGGCGTGTAAAAAGCAGAAGGACAGCACGAAGGCATCGAGGGGTTTTCTATTGAATGAGCCTGCCATGCGAGGGAAGACCGCATCGCTTGTCGGCTGGCTTGAAACGATCGCCGATGACTCCGAAGAAGGCAAGGCCCAAGTCCGCGACGGCGAGGATTCCTTGGAAGTCATCCTCCTTGAGCGACGTGATGAAGGAGGGCAGGAGGAATTGCGCACTCTTTCCACTGCACCAGGAGCTTCTTCTTCGGTTATACCCGTCGATCGGGTACCCGATCGGAATGTTGTGCGTGCGATGGCGATGTCTGAGGTCAGGCTTCCTCCCCGATTCACGAACTCAAGTATGATTGATAGAGTTCTCGACGAACTCGAAGAGAGTTGTTTCGTTCCCGCCTGGCAGGCCTGCCCTGATCTGCGCGGCCGACTCTTCCTTCCACTCACCGACGGACGCGCTCAACTGGCCGGCGTAACCGTTGAGTACACTTCTACAACCGGCCTTATGGAAGTAAATGAAAATGACACAGAGCTTCAATCTGCTTGACGAGCCCTGGATTCGCGTGACCTGGCTCGATGGGGAACCCGGTGAAGTCTCTCTCCTGACCGCATTTCGAGACGCCGTCCGAATCTCGGGAATTCACGGCGAAATCGCGAGTCAGGATATGGCGCTCCTACGGCTTCTGCTAGCCATTGCACACCGAGCCACCGGTGGTCCTGAAGACCTGGACGACTGGAGGGCCTACTGGGCGAATCCAGAGAAGCTCAGAGCCGATGCCGGCGACTACCTCGAACGATATCGCGATCGTTTCGATCTGCGCGATCCTGAGGCACCCTTCTTTCAAGTTGCCGGAATCCACGCCAAATCGGGAAAGATCTCGGACCTAGAGTCACTGATCGCGGACGTTCCCAACGGAGAGCCTTTCTTCACGACGCGGATCGGCCCCGGGCTCGACCGCATGGGGTGGGCGGAGGCCGCCCGCTGGCTCGTTCATGTGCACGCCTTCGACCCCTCGGGAATTCGATCGGGCGCGGTCGGCGACCCCAGGGTCAAAGGCGGAAAAGTATACCCCATCGGTCCGGGGTGGACCGGCCAGATCGGCGTCGTGGCCGTCGAAGGGAGGAATCTGGCTGAGACGATCCTGCTCAATACGGTAGTCACCGAGAGCCTTGCCGACCTTGCCGAAGTCGAACACGAAGCCGACCTACCGCCATGGGAGAAGAAGCCCGATGGCCCGGCGGGTTCCATGGACCTCGAACCGATCGGACCCGTCTCATGCTACACGTGGCAGACTCGCCGCGCCTTGCTTCACGGAGACGAAAAGGGCGTTACGGGGCTGTTCCTCGGCAATGGCGACAAAGCGACGCCGCGGAATCGCTATCTCGTGGAGCCCATGAGTGCATGGCGTTATTCGGAGCCTCAAACTAAAAAATTCAAAGAGATCGTTTTCATGCCGCGTAAACATGACAAAGATCGTGCCATGTGGAGGGGGTTATCCAGCCTCATCCCTCAACTCATTCCGAAGTTAAAGATCAAGGGCAAAGGAGAATTTACCCGATATAGAATTCCAGGAGTCATTTCTTTTTACGAAAAGCTTCTCGCACAAGAGATCGTCTCCTACCGAGGTGTCATTCCGGTTCATGCCGTCGGCATCGAGTACGGGGCTCAAGAGGCAGTGGTCAGCGAGCATTTCGACGATGTCCTCAACCTTCCAGCTGGTTTGTTGGCGCCGGACAATAAGCGGCTTGTGACGCTTGTCCGTGATGCGATGGAGAAGACGGAGGAAGTCGCCAAAGTGGTGCGGCAACTGGGCGGTGACCTCATTCGCGCCCGAGGGGGCGATCCCGATGACGTGTCCTCCGCCAGGGAGAAAGCCGGAGTCGCCTTCTATTTGGCCATCGACGAGGGGTTCCCTCGGTGGTTGGCCTCCTTGGACGGCATTGAGCCCGAGGCGGCCCGAGACGACTGGCGGAACCGGCTTCGAAGTGAGGCGCGCAGGCAGAAGGAAAATCTGGTGGATTCGGCTCCGCCGGCAGCTTATGCCGGACGCGGTGAAGGGAGGAGCCGCATCGATGTCGGCCTCGCGATGAAATGGTTCGACACCGCCCTAAGCAGAGCCCTTCCTATATCTATCATTTCCCAACAAGCGAAAGAGAAAGATCAATAGTGACCACAGTTAATGAAATAATAAAAGATGAAAAGCCTTTACGTAAAAGAAAACGACGTAATCTAAGTCCGATCGGACAGAAGATCGATTGTAAGATTTCATGTTTGCAGAAAGGATATCTGTCCGAGGATTCTCGGAAACAGGCTCGGGCGCGGGCGGACTTGGCCAACCTGCGCCGCGGCCTCACCGCAGGGCCCGGCGAGCGTGTGGAGATCTGGCATCTCACTCAGGTGGACGTTTCCGACAATGCGCCGGACGAGCCCACACGTGAGGAATTCGCAGTCCACGTCTCCATGACTCTCTATGCGGCCCATCAGCAATCTCGAACCAAGCCTATGCATCGACCGGCGGAAGGACTCGGGCATGCGGCTCACAGCGTTGTAGGATACGGTGACGATGAAAACCCATCGGCTCGTGCCCGTTTCGATGCTCTGGTAATGTCCTCGACTCCGAGGGAATTGCGTCGTCATCTTCGATCGTTCGTTTCGCTGTTGCGCGCCAAGGAAATACCCTTGGACTATGGCATGCTGGTTGACGACATCGTTTGCTTCCAGCGTCCTGGAGGGGCGAAGGCGGTGCGACGGCATTGGTCACGCCAGTACTACGATTTTTCTTCGACAGATGGCGAGTCCAGCGAGACCGATTCCACAGCAGAAGACATCTGCTCGGAAAACTCACTACACAACAGTTTGAGAAATACAAAGGAATAAAATAATGAATACATATGTTGACATTCACATTGTTCAAGATCTTCCGCCCAGCTGTGTCAACAGAGATGATTCCGGCTCCCCTAAGTCGGCCATCTACGGAGGTGTACAGCGTTTACGCATATCCAGCCAATCATGGAAGCGTGCGACCCGTCATGACTTCACCGATTATTTGGATGCCTCCGAGCTGGGCACACGCACCAAGCGGGTGGTCGAGGTCCTCGCGAAAGAGATCGCCAGGCAGGCAGAAGACCTCTCCGACCAGGCTCAGAGCTTGGCGGAGCAAGTCTTCCAAGCCGCCAAGATCACGCTCGTCGCCCCGCGGGCGAAGAAGGGGGAAGAGTTCCCTAAGTCTCAGGAATCCAGTTATCTGATCTTCCTCTCGCACAGACAGATCGCTATGCTCGCGGAATTGGCCATAGCCAGTGACCGTTCGGGCAAGGCGCTCGACAAGAAAGCCGTCAAGGCGATTTTCAAGTCCGGCAATTCCATCGACGTCGCCCTCTTCGGCAGGATGGTCGCCGACGACGCCGATCTCAACGTCGATGCCGCATGCCAGGTCGCCCACGCCATCTCCACCCACGCCGCCGAAAACGAATTCGATTTCTACACCGCCGTGGATGACGAGAAAGCCCGATCCGAGGAGAAGGAAGACGCAGGGGCGGGAATGATGGGCACCGTTGAATTCTCATCGGCGACGATTTATCGATACGCAACGATAAATATAGGTATGCTTTTGGAGAATTTAGGAAATAATGAGGCGGCGTTGCGCGCTTTGACTGCTTTTATTAGAAGTTTCATTAGATCTATGCCGACAGGCAAGCAGAATACATTCGCCAACCGCACGCTGCCAGACACCGTCGTCATTCACATCCGTGAGGATCAACCGGTCTCGTTTGTCGGCGCTTTCGAGAAGCCCGTCGCCCAAGATCTCACTGAAGGCTATGTCACGCGGTCGGTTAGACAGCTGGCCGACCACGAGAGAAAGCTCGAAGAGACATATGGATTCAAGCCTCTGCACGGATTCGCTGTGAGCATGGAGAGCCCCGAAGCCGTCGAATCGCTAGGCGAACGCATCTCCTTCGCCGATTTGGACGGCAGAGTGCGCGAGGTCGTCGCCCGCCGCTTGCCCGGCGCGGAGTCCGAGTGATGACCGTCCTGCTTCTGCGCCTGGCAGGTCCCCTGCAGGCCTGGGGCGTCAAATCGAAATTCTCCATTCGCGCCACCGAATTGGCGCCGACCAAGAGCGGCATCCTCGGAATGCTGGCGGCGGCTGTCGGCCGACGCCGAACCGACCCCGTCGAGGACTTGCTGACTCTGCGTTTCGGAGTGCGCAAAGACCAGCCGGGTACGGTCATCCGCGATTTCCACACTGCTCATACGCTGGACGGGAAGAAGTCGATGCCGCTGTCTGACCGGTACTACCTGTCCGATGCCGTCTTCTTGGCCGGAATCGGAGGGGAGAGATCGATGCTCGAGACGCTCGATCGCGCGGTGCGCTATCCGGCGTTTCCGCTTTATCTCGGACGGCGATCGTGTCCGCCTGCGCTTCCGGTGTCTCTGGGATTGCGTGAGGCACCGTTGCTTGAGGCCCTGAAAGAGGAGCCTTGGCTGGCTTCGGAGCGGTTTCAACGTCGTAACGGCTGGGATTTCCATGCGGAGATCCTCATCGACAAGGAAGCCGTGCGGGACGGAGAGCATTCCGATGACGTGCGCGGAAGCCGGGACGTGCCCCTTTCCTTCGACCCTCGACATCGCGAGTACTCCTTCCGCGACATCGAACGTCATAGGATTTGCCTGGGCGGTATGCGCGGGGTCGATCACCACGATCCGATGGCCGAACTGGAAGATTGACGAGGTGACCGATGCACTTGACGAAAATCGAACTCGACCTGCACAGAAGATTTGCTCGAAAACTCCTGAGCTCGCCCCAGGTTATGCACGCTGTCGTGATGAAAGCGTGCCAGCCCGGCGGCGAATCGGGGCAGTCAGATGCCACTGACGGCTTTCCCCCTGGGCGCGTGCTGTGGCGCGTGGATTCGGGGAGCTTTGGCGTGTCCCTGTACATCCTCTCCCCGAGACCCCCGGAACTGATACAGCTGGAATCCGAGGCAGGCCTCGGCGACACGGCCCGCACATTGGACTATGAGGGGTTCCTCGACAAGCTGTCGAACGGCCAGCACTGGGCATTCCGTTTGTCGGCCAATCCCATTCATTCGGTTCCTGGTAAGCCCGGTACCCGCGGTAAAAGATACGGACACGTCACTGTCGAGCACCAAAGGAAGTGGCTTCTCGAGAGGACCGGCAAATACGGGTTCTCGATTGCGGGCGCCGATGCCGAGCGTGACGGGAAGGCAGAAGACTCCGATGGCTCTTCCCCGCTGGACGCTTCCTCTGTGCTGATCGTCCGAAGGGACAGACCCGTCTTCTATCGCAACCGTCGCGATGGGCAGCGTCGGGACAGAGTGACCATCAGCCGAGTCGTATACGAAGGCGTGCTCCGTATCGACGACGCCGAGCCGTTCAAGAGAATGCTCGTCGGCGGACTGGGGCCCTCGAAAGCGTATGGCTGTGGTCTCATGACCCTGGCCCGGCCCAAGCGATCCTGAAGGTGCGTAACTTCGATGGCGCGCCTGCTTCCCGTCCCTGTGACTGCGCTTCCCAGAGCCGCGGACCGCATGTCCTTCCTGTACCTCGAGCACTGCGTCGTCCATCGCGAGGACGGTGCGTTGACGGCGCGCAACGAACAGGGGATGATGCGCGTTCCCGCGGCGTCCCTGCTCGCTGTCTTCTTAGGGCCGGGGACGTCCATAAGCCACCAGGCTATGATGCTGCTCGGAGAGTGCGGCACCACCGCTGTGTGGGTGGGCGAACGCGGGGTGCGCTACTACGCCCATGGACGCTCTCTGGCCACGTCGACCCGGCTGCTGGTCGAACAAGCCGCTCGTGTCTCTTCGCCCCAGAAGCGTTTGGGTGTGGCACGCCAAATGTACCTCATGCGTTTCGCGGGCGAGGACGTGACCGGACTCACCATGCAGCAACTCCGTGGCAGAGAGGGCGCGAGAGTCCGAGCCGTATACCGTGAGAATTCCCGCCGTACCGGAGTGCCATGGCAGAGGCGCGAATACCAGCCGGACGACTTCGACTCGTCAGATCCCGTCAACCAGGCTCTGTCCGCCGCGCACGCCGCGCTGTATGGCGTCGTTCACGCCGTCATCGTCTCACTGGGGTGCTCGCCGGGGCTGGGTTTCGTCCACACCGGCCATGAGAGGTCTTTCGTCTACGACATGGCCGATTTGTACAAAGCCGATGTGACCATACCCGTGGCCTTCGACGTGATCAGTGAGGGCATGGAGGACATAACCGGAACGACGCGACGGCGCGTCCGCGACAGGGTGTTCGAATTCAAAGTCATCGAACGCTGCGTGCGCGACATCCAAAGACTCCTGGAAGTCGATGAGTCGGAGGACCTGAGCGTCAACGTCGTCTCTCTGTGGGACTATCAACGCAAGATCGTCGCTGGAGGGACCAATCACGCCTTCGCCATGGAGGCCTCCGAGGGAGGGGATCCCCCGTGGTAGTCATCGTCCTGTCGGCGGCACCCGCAGGACTGCGCGGGGCCCTCACACGATGGATGCTCGAGGTGTCCGCAGGGGTGTACGTCGGGCATCTCTCCACGCGGGTGCGAGAGCAGGTCTGGGAATTGATCCAGGCCAACATCGGGCAGGGAAGGGCGTTGCTCGTCTACCCGGTCAAGTCCGAACAAAGATTCGCAATCCTGTCTCTCGGCCATGAACGCGTTCCCGTCGATGTCGAAGGGCTTTTGGTCATGCAGGCTCCATCTGTTCCCTCCGCAGGAGTGGAAAGGTTTCCCGGAGCGGTGCCGCCTCCGAAGGAATCCTGGTCGATCGCCGCTCGCCGGCGCCGTTATCGGAACTCCGCTGAGAGGGCGCTCCGGCGAGACTGACCTCCGGGGACGAGACAGACAGCCGTGAACGATGGTCGGCCGATCCGAGGTTTGATCTCCGGGCCTGAGACGGACACAGGACCGTTGCATTCACACTCCCTGCCTTGGATTGTCGACGTAGGACGGGTACCGGTTCCCCTGTGGACCATTACCCGTCATCCGATGGTTAATTTTCCGTCGAGCCGGTGTCAGAATTGGACCAGCAAATCGGATCACAGTATATATAGCGAACGCGAAGGAGAATCGAGACATGCCCCAACGTTCCGATGTGTCCCGTCATCGGGACAGCTCTGCAGGGATTTGGTCGGATGAAACCGCTTATTGGCGAGGAATGACGTACAGTCCCTCTTCCTCCGAAGGAGGTGGGGATTCGCGGCGAGCCGATGCCGTCCATGAGAGGGCTTCCAAACCGGAGCCTCGGGAGTCTCGGCTTTCGCCGTCCGCCGGTTCTCGGGACGATGCCAGGATTGCCGCCTCCTGGTATTCAGGGGCATCGACGTATCGCGCTGCCAACGCATACCCCGCTCCAGCCAGGCCTATCGACACCGTGTCGGCCGGTTATCCTGCATCACGGCAGTCTGAATATGATATACGGCATACTTCTCGACGTCGCTCTCACGCGAGTGGTCAGCGCATAGCGCAGGTCTCCACGCATCCGCGTACCCTTTGGCCGGCGCGAAGACGCGAGTTCCTCATGAGGCCGGGCGGAATCCTTATGCTGGCCACGGCAATCGCCTCAACTCTGGCCTTAGGATGGCTGGCCATCTTCCTCGGGCAGTCCTGAGCCGATCTCTTCTTCTCACTCCTCGCCGGTGGATCTACTGCGGAGCGGTGTTGTATTTGTGGCAAGGCGGTTGTGCAGAGATAGAATGCCAGTGCTGTCGCAACATGCACTATACTGTAAGGAGAGTTGCACATGGTCAGGCGCTTCAATCCGCCGCCCAATTGGCCGGCTCCGCCCGAAGGATGGGTTCCCGACCCGTCGTGGCGACCGGACCCTGCCTGGGGGCCGGCTCCGGAGGGATGGAATTTCTGGCTTGACGACGAGGATGAGCGGCATTTGCAGGCTGCCGAGTCCGGAAATGCCGCATCGTCCGACGAGACGGTCTTCTCCGCCTCGAGAGCAGCCGAAGTCTTCTCGTCCTACTCGGCCTATTTCAATGAACAGCCGCCCGACGGGCTGTCAGACGCCGGGCATGGTCAGTCGTGGAATGCCGGTAGTCCTGGAGGGTATCCGGTCGGCGACGTTCCCGGTCCGATCGGCGCGAATCCAAGGCCTGTTGGAGAAACCGGTACTCTCGGACCAGCGATTGACGGCACTGCACCGTCGGCCCCCTCGGCGGCGATGCCGCAGTACCAGGCCATGCCCCAATACCAGGCTATGCCGGCGTCGGCCGCTCTTCCGCCGGTGCTCGGCGGGCAACCCTTCGCGGATGCGGGATCGGGGCAGTCGGATCAGAGGCCTAAGAAAAAAGGCTTCTTTACAAGGCCGATAGGCGTGATCCTCATCCTTCTCATCGTCACAGGGCTTATTGTCGGGGGATTTTTCGCGGTCAAGAGTCTTCTGGACGATAAGAACGATGAGTCCTTGGGAATGAATATCACTCATGAAATGAAGTATGTAGAAAACTATATTGATTAACGCAGTTCAATTTTATTGAAAGGATTTATTTTATATATTGTACATTACGTTTAAATGTTTAAAGTCGATTCGCGATACTGTATTTAAATATTTAATAATATAAAACGACAAAACGCTTAGTATGTATTGAATAATCTTTTCGTTTTCTTTTGTATTCGACGAAAATGACCAAATGCCGAGACGACAGTCACGGGTTTCCGGTACTCGCTATCATGGAATCCATGACTCGCACCATCGACATCGCGGTGATTCCGGGTGACGGCATCGGTCCTGAAGTCGTCCGCGAGGCTTGTAAAGTCTTAGAGTCTGCTGTAGCAGTATGCGACACAATCGGAAATGAAAGATTACATATTCAGTTTACCCGCTACGAACTTGGCGCTGAACGTTACCACAGGACGGGCGAGATCCTCCCTGACGCCGAGCTCGAAGAGATCAAGCGACATGACGCAATCCTCCTCGGAGCGGTAGGCGATCCGTCAGTTCCCTCCGGACTGTTGGAAAGAGGTCTGCTCCTCAAACTCCGCTTCGCCTTGGACCACTATGTCAATCTCAGACCCAGCAGGCACTATCCGGGTGTTCCGACTCCGCTCGCAGCCCCCGGCGCGATCGACTTCCTCGTCGTGAGAGAGGGGACCGAAGGGTTGTACTGCGGCAACGGGGGGGTCATGCGGCAGGGAACCCCTCACGAAGTCGCCACAGAGGTTTCCGTCAACACCGCTTACGGAGTGGAACGAGTGGTCCGCTACGCTTTTTCGAAAGCCGTGTCACGTTCTCGCAAAAAGCTGACATACGTTCACAAACACAACGTCCTTGTCAATGCGGGAGGCTTGTGGCGAAGGATCGTCCAAGAAGTGGGCGCCGAATACCCCGATGTCGCGGTCGACTATCTCCACGTGGACGCCGCCACGATATTCCTGCTCACCGATCCCGGACGATTCGACGTGCTTGTAACCGACAACCTTTTCGGTGACATTCTCACCGACGAAGCCGGCGCAGTGACGGGCGGCATCGGCCTGGCGGCCTCGGGCAACATCAATCCCGAAGGCTCCTACCCGTCGATGTTCGAGCCTGTCCACGGGTCGGCTCCGGACATCGCCGGGCGGCATAAGGCCGATCCCACCGCGGCGATATCCTCCGCGGCTTTGCTTCTCGACCATTTGGGGCATCCCGGCCCCGCACGTGCCATCGAGACAGCAGTCGAGGCCGATATGGCGGTGCGGGCGGAGGCAGCGGCTTCAGGAAACCCTCTTGTGCGTTCAACTCCGCAGATAGGCGACGACATCGCAGCCCGTCTCCGAGGCTGACTACCCGACCGGGAAGCAGGCGGTCTTCAACCTTCGGGCGGGCGATGCCTCGGCACGTCCTCCGGCTACAATCGGTCTATCGTCAAGAAAGAAAAGAAGTGACACAATGACGTATACGAATCTAGAACTCGCCTCCATGGGAAAGGTTCCACTCGCCGACGAATTGCTCGGCTCCTGGGAAATCGTTCCCAATCCGCATTCGACGAGCCAGGCAGAGCGCAGCGCGGCTCTCGTCGATCTCGGCTTCGGCAAACGGTTCTCCGACCACATGGCCCATGCGACATGGACCGCCGAGCGGGGATGGCATGATTTCAGGATCGAACCGTACGAAGCTATTGCCATGAGTCCGGCTGGCGCGGTTCTCCATTACGGGCAAGAGGTCTTCGAAGGTCTGAAGGCCTATCGGCACGCCGACGGCTCCATCTGGACGTTCCGGCCCACCTACAACGCAGCGCGACTCAACCATTCGAGTCGCCGCCTGGCCATTCCCGAGTTCGAGCATGAAGCCTTCATCGGATCGATCGTCAATCTCGTCCGTCAGGACGCCGCATGGGTGCCCGATGCGCCGGGGTCGTCCCTCTACCTCCGTCCCTTCATATTCGCATCCGAAGCCTTTCTGGGTGTGCGGGCCTCGCATCGCTACGAATACATGGTCGTCGCCTCCCCATCCGGAGCCTATTTCGCGAATGGATTCCAGCCCATCGACGTGTGGGTCGAACGGGAGTTCCACCGTGCCGGAACGGGAGGCATGGGCGACGCCAAGACCGGCGGCAACTATGCATCCTCGTTGCTGCCGAAGACGGTCGCTCACGACGCGGGGTATGACGAAGTCATGTTCCTCGACGCGACGATGGGGACCGATATCGACGAACTCGGCGGCATGAACGTCTTCGTGGTCATGTCGGATGGATCGATCCGCACGCCTCGGTTGACGGGCAACATCCTCGCGGGATGCACCCGTTCCTCCATCCTTCAGCTCTTGCGGGACGAAGGACGCGACGTCAGGGAGGAGACTCTGCCCATTGCGGACGTTCTAGCGGGAATCGACAGCGGTGCGGTGACCGAGATGTTCGCATGCGGGACTGCCGCCGTCGTCACATCCATCGGGTCGCTTTCGAGTCGGGATTTCCACGTCGATCTTCCGGGACACGAAACGACCAAAGCGATATACGACCACTTGACGGGTATTCAGCTCGGAATGGTTGAAGACACGCACGGTTGGCTGTACCGCTTGGCATGAGGCGGCCTCGGATACGCAGAGGAACCTGTGGATTCGGGCAGCCAGGCTTCGATCGGTTCCCGCCTTTGCCGGTGGCATCGCCGCGTTCGGAAGGTTGCGGCCGGTCTTGCCGGGAGGCTCACTGCGCCGTCTTGAGCTGGGATGACGGTCGAGACGAGCTCATGGCGGTCGCAGCCGTTCCGGCTTGACACCGGAGCTCGCGGAGTGAGGAGTGCCCAGAGGAGAATCGTGGGAGTTCGCGCATACGCCGACGCACTTGGCCGCGGCGATGGCGAACTCGCTGCGGGAGCGGAGCATCGTGCGCGAAGGGGAATGCCGAGGAACTGAGAACCCCTGAGGGCCTCAGGGGAGTCTCGGGACTCAGCGCTGGTTGGAGTTATCCGAGCTTCTTGGAGCCGGAGCGGTCAGCGTTCTTGGTGCGAGGCGGCGATGGCAATGACGTGCGCAGACGCCGGCGCCTTGGGGGCCGGACCCGGCAGAACGGCGAGGCTATGGTCGGCGCGCTAGACATCCTTCACAGGAGGCCGTGCAGCGCCGTCGGACCCGGAGGTTTATCGCGTAGATGTCCGAAGGAATGGGCGAGGGCCGAACACTGCCGTGCCCACTCGCACCTGGGTGGAGCCCTCCTTGACGGCTATCTCCATGTCGTTCGTCATGCCCATCGACAATTCTGCGCAAGAACTCACCCCGGCCGCCCTAATGGCGTCGCGCAGCTCGCGCACGCGCGCATGCGAAGCTGCGACAGCCGTGACGTCATCCGTATTCGCGCCGATGAGCATGAGCCCCGTCAGACGCAGATTGGGCAGCTCTGCGATCTCCCCCGCCAAGTCCACGACCGCCTCCGGCGGGGCTCCATACTGGGATTCCGATCCGGCGGAGTTGACCTGGATCATGACATCGAAACGACCGACCGGATCCCCCCACCGGTCGCATTCGCCCGACGAGATGCGCCTCTCCTGAATGCGGTTGAGACGAGAAGCCAGCTCGAAGGAGTCGACCGTCTCCACGCAATCGGCCGCGCGCAGCGCCTTGCCGGCCTTGTTGGCCTGGACGTGGCCGATCACGTGCACTCGGTGGGACGGCGCCCCCGAGGATCTCAATTCGGACTCACTCTGTGTGAGCTGTTGGATGTAGTTGTGGCCGATCCTGGACGCACCGGCTCGCAGCGCCGCTGCCACGCGTTCCGGTTCTTGGAACTTCGCGGCCAAGAGAATGGCGACGGCGTCCTCGGCACGCCCCGAGGCGATCGAAGCGGCCGCCACGCTCTCGCGAATTCGAGTGAAGCGCGTGGCGATCTCGGTCACATCCGGGCGGAGCACGCCGTCGAAGCTGGTTTCCTGCCCCGACCAGTTGACGCCGTTCGTCTCGATTCGTCCGCGCTGTGCCATTCCCTTTGGGTTGTCTGGTTCGTTGCTCATCTCGACCTCGTATGCCGGCAGTGACAATTGCAGTGTAGCCGCGTCAGGTCAACTCCAGAGTTTCCCGACGCGAACGACCCGCAGACGCACCGCGCCCGCCTCGTCGCATTCGTCGAGGTCCACGAAAGCGTGGAAACCCCAGTCGCCGTCGCCTACGCCGTCATCGAAGACCTGTGTGACGACCCATAGGCGGCCGGGTTCTCTTCCGTCCATGAGCGCTTCCGCCACGTCGCCGGGAACGCCCACTTCGATGAGATCCGCCGCTTCGGCCCGTTCCCGGATACGGAAGAAATCCGCTCCACGCGCCTGGGAGCCGATGCCGATCGCCTCGTATTCGTCGTAAAACGGGTCGGTCGCTTCTAGCCAGGCCTCGCCGTCCCAGGTCGGCCCCTGCGGGTAAACGGTGCCGTCCGGTGCTGTTCCCGGAGACCACGATGGGTCGCCGTCCAGACGGTCGAGGGCCTCGCCGTCCTCGAACTGGACGGCTTCGACTCGTCGGAAGGCCGCGTTGCGGACCGCAACCCTGAAGGCATGTCGATTGCGGGTCACAGCCGCCGTGCCGCCTTCTGCGACGCCATAGGCGACTTCGTCGAATCCGGACTCCGCACCCGTAGCGGGGCCTTCGGCTTGCTGGGCCGTGGCTCTCCCCTCCGCGAGGGCCTCCCATTCGTCGATCAGCGAGGAATCGACGGAACGGATGAGCGAGCCGAGCCAGACTGTGATGTCGTCGACTTCGTCTGTGCGCGCCTCGAGGGGAACTGTCTGCCGGAGCGCCTTGTAGACGTCGGTGAGATAGCGCAACAGGACCCCCTCACTGCGAGCGAGGTCGAGACGCGAGACGAACTCGGAGAAAGTCTCCGCATGCTCGATCATCTCCCGTACGACGGACTTCGCAGTGAGCTCGTAGCCGTCGACCCAGGGATTCGTCTGCCGGTAGACGTCCAGCGCTCCGTGCAACAGTTCGCCGAGAGGCTGAGGCCACGTGATCCGGTCGGCCTCGGCCATTCGCTCCTCATACCCGATCCCCGCAGCCTTCATCTTCCCGATGGCCTCGCCGCGGGCCTCCCGCTCCTGTGCATAGAGGACCTGCATGGGATTCTCCTGGACGGATTCGACGACGCTGACGACGTCCAGCGCATAGTCCTGCGATTCGCGGTCCAACAGATCGAGACCCGCCAGCGCGAAGGGCGCGAGCGGCGAGTTGAGCGCGAAATCGCCGGGGACTTCGCGGGCGAATGCAATGGCGGACTCTCCCGGGTGAGCGTCCTGCCACCGACGGTCGTGGTGGACGAGGATGCCCGCGGACCGAAGGGTCTCGTATATCTCCACCGCCTTGCGAAGGAGCGGATTGGACGGCGTGGCGGGCTCGTGGTTGTCGGTCAGGAGGCGGATGGCGGCTGCGACGGCGTCGCCCGGCCTCTGAAGGACGTTGAGAAGCATCGCATGGCTCACCCGCATGTGCGAGACCAACGTCTCCGGCTGGGCTCTCTGAAGATGCGCGAAGGTCTTGTCCGACCACAGCACGACGCCCTCGGGCGCCTTCTTCTTGACGATCTTCTTCAGTTTCTTCGGGTCATTCGCGGCCTTCTCGAGGGCCTTCGCGTTTTCGATCTCGTACTCGGGCGCCTGAACGATGACGTCGCCTCGGGTGTCGAAACCGGCGCGTCCCGCGCGCCCCGCGATCTGGTGGAATTCCCGGGCGGACAGATGCCGCGAGCGCGCGCCGTCGAATTTCGACAGGGAGGTGAGGAGTACCGTGCGGATCGGCACGTTGATGCCGACGCCCAGTGTGTCCGTTCCGCAGACGACCTGTAGGAGCCCCATCTGGGTGAGTCGTTCGACGAGCCGTCGATAGCGGGGGAGGAGCCCTGCGTGGTGCACGCCGATTCCGGCGCGCAGGAGTTTGGAGAGGGTCCTGCCGAATCCGGGGCCGAATCGGAAGTCGCCGATCGCCGCCGCGATCTTATTCCTCTGCTCTTTCGCGAGGAGATTGATCGGCAGGAGCGCCTGGGCCTGGGCCACCGCTTCGCGTTGGGAGAAGTGGACGACGTAGACGGGTGCCCGGTGTGTGTGGACGAGTTCGTTGACGACTTCGCCCAGAGGCTCGCGTGAGTAGGAGAAGTTCAAGGGGACGGGGCGTTCGGCGTCGTCGACGGTGGTCACGCTGCGGCCGGTGCGGCGCTTCATGTCCTCGGCGAGGAATGCCGTGTCGCCGAGGGTTGCGGAGAGGAGTACATGCTGGGTCGAGGTGAGTTCGAGAAGCGGTACCTGCCACGCCCAGCCGCGCTGGGGATCGCCGTAGAAGTGGAACTCGTCGGCGACGAGGACGCCGATGTCGGCGTCCTCGCCCTGGCGCAACGCCATGTTCGCGACGATTTCCGCCGTCGCGCAGACGATGGGTGCCGATGCGTTGATCGATGTGTCGCCGGTGATCATTCCGACATTGTGCGCTCCGAAGGTCGCGATGAGTTCGAAGAACTTCTCCGAGACGAGCGCTTTGAGCGGGGCCGTGTAATAGGCGGTGCGGCCTTCCGCCAGTGCGGTGAAGATCGCCGCCAGGGCCACCATCGACTTGCCCGAGCCCGTGGGAGTGGAGACTATGAGATGCTCGCCTTCGACGGCGGCGAGGAGGGCTTCTTCCTGATGAGGGTAGAGAGGTCGACCGGTCGATTCGGCCCAGGAGACGAATTCCTCATAGATCGCTTCATCCGGTGGAGTCAGGCCGTGTGCGTCCTCGATGCGGTCGAGGGCGGCGTTCAGAGGCGAGGGTGCGGCGGAAGCCTCAGCGGGCACGGAGGAAGTCACTCAACAAGGGTGCCATATCCGTGGGGTCACGCGTTGCCGGCGTCGGCGAGGCGAGGGACGCCGTGCTGGTCCGCAACGATCGCGAAGCCCGCCGAGGACGGCGATCCGGGGTCTCCGTCGTGCTCGTCATTTCCTGTGCGTGAGGGCACATTCGGGGCCGGCGGCTCCGACTTGCACGGAGGCGTCGACGGCGGTAAGCTCAATGCGTTCGCATCGCTAGCTCAATTGGTAGAGCAACTGACTCTTAATCAGTGGGTTCTGGGTTCGAGTCCCAGGCGGTGTACTGGCTGAGGCCTCCGGGGTATCGGAGGCCTCTTCGCGTGGATGGTCTGTATCGAGTCGAAGTCCGGTGGGTATTCTGGGCTCATGACAGTTGCCAAGGCCAAGTCGCGTGCACAGACTTTTACGATCAGCGACCTCGTCGACTATGCGAGGGAAGGCGCGCTCCGCATCCCTGAGTTTCAGCGTTCTTTCCGGTGGGGGCAGAAGGACATCTTCGATCTTTTCGACAGTATCCGGCGTGGCTATCCGGTGGGCAACGCGCTTCTGTGGAGGCGCGAGGCGCCCGCGGGGAACGTGCGCTTCGGCGAACTCGGCATCGTCGCCCCCGAAAGGCACGATGCCCTCTGGGTCGTCGACGGGCAACAGCGCATCACGAGCCTCGTCAACGCCGTGGCTGAGGAGATCGATGCGAATTCGCAGTTCGCGGTCGTCTACCTGCCCAAACACGAGCGTTTCACGAGCCTGCGCAATGCGCGCGGGCAGGTGGCCGTTCCGGTTCCGACTCTGTTCAGCATCCCTCGGCTTTTCATGTGGTTCCAGGAGAACCCTGACGGACAGCAGTATGCGGAACATCTGCAGACGGTCACGACCGCGTTGCGGGACTTCGCGTTGCCGACCACTGTCCTCGAACGGGCGGACGAGGATGAGCTCCGGCGGATCTTCGACAGGATCAACAATGCGGGCAAGCGTTTGAAGAAGTCCGAAGTCTTCAACGCCATCAACGGCGCCAGCGGATCGGGCGCCGAGATCGTCAACGTCACGACGATCGCCGACAGCCTCGCCTCCAGCACCACGTTCGGACGGATGCCCGATGACTTGGTCTATTCCGCGCTTCTCGTGCGCAGGCATCCCGACCTCACTCGCAGCCCCAACGACGAGTTCACGCCCGACAGGAGAAAGCTGTCGGACTTTCCGGACGAGGACGAGGCTGCGAGTTTTCGCCGGACGGAGGATTCCCTTCACGCCACTGTCAAGTTCCTTCAGGATCGGGTGGGGGTTCCCCATATGACGTTCCTGCCGCAGCAGTTTCTTCTACTCATCCTCAACAGGTATTTTTCCCTTTTCCCCGACCCGGACAGACGCACTCGCAGGCTTCTCGTCCGGTGGTTTTGGAGAGCCGCCGCGAATGCGGTGCTGCTGTCTCTCTCCAGTAGTACGTCTGTGCGTAAGCTCACCAAACTCATTGTCAAAGGCGATGAGCACGGGTCGATTCAAAGGCTTCTGGATGCGGTTAAAGTCGAGAACACTTTCACCACTCCCGATCTGGAAGTTTTCAGAACCAATCAGGGGGCGAGCAGGATAGCCCTTTGCACGATGTGGGCGCGCCATCCTCGTTCGCTCGAGACGCGGAAGCGGCTTGAGTTCAACGACCTAGCTGCGAGCGTCGAAGAGATCGGCTCGCTCAACGACGTCGTTCGACGGGTCGTCTCCTCGAATGACTGCGATGAGCGACACCGCAATTCCACGGGCAACCGTGTGATCCTTGGTTTCGAGGATCCCGACATCGCAGACTGGATGGCCATGGTGTACGACTCGATTCGCGACCGCGAGATCGATGAAGTGCTCGCCTCTCATTTCTTCACTCCGGACGACGTCAGGCTATTCGGATCGGATCCGCAGACGGTGATCGAGAGGAGAACTCAGCGCATCGTCGACGAAGTCCACCGCTTTCTGGATGTCCAGACCGGGAGGGACCCCGACGCCTCGGCCCCGGCCGCACCCAGCCCGGACGACGAGCTGTAGGGTTTCGCCGAGGCGATGCCTTGGCGGGTGGACGAACGTGGGCGAAGCGGGAAGCGCTCTGGTCCGCCGTAGGCCCGCCTCGCCTCGGTCCGTTCCGGTACAGTTGAAGACGTGTCTGCACCACTCGTGACTCTGGCCACCTGCGCCGATCTGCCCGATCTCGACCCCGACGAGGCTGGACTGCCCGACGCGCTGCGGGAAAGAGGCCTCGAACCCCGTATCGCCGTGTGGAACGACCCTTCCGTGGACTGGAATGCGGCGGGGGTCGTCGTCGTGCGGTCAGTGCGCGACTATGCGGTCAACCGCGAAGCTTTCCTGGCGTGGGCGCGTTCCGTTCCCCGGCTGCTCAACCAGGCGGGTCTCATGTCGTGGAATTCGGACAAGCACTATCTGGCCGAGCTGGCCAGGCGCGGTCTGTCGACCATTCCGACGACGTGGCTCGAACCCGACCACAAGTATTCGAAGCATCAGGTGCACACGCGCTTTCCGGCCTTCGGCGATTTCGTCGTCAAACCCGCCGTGTCGTCGGGAGGGCGGGGGACCGGACGCTACACTGCCACGGACCCGGCATCGCGCGGGGCGGCCATCCGCCACGCGATGCACGAGCTCTCGCGCGGCCGTTCCGTCATGGTGCAGCGATACCTTGAGGAAATCGATCGCTCAGGTGAAATATCCCTCATCTACCTCAATGGGCTGCCCGCATACAGGGTGGAGAAAGAGGCTATGCTCCACCCGCGCTTTCGGTCGGAAGACGAGCTTCACGAAGAGGTGGTGCGCTCGGCCGACGCCAACGAAAACGAATGGCGTTGGGGCGAGGAGATCCGCAAGGCCGTCCACTCCTTCACCATCGACACACACGGGCGCGACGAGCTCGCCTTGTTCAACCGAGTCGACATCGTACGCGGCGGACCGGCAGACCAGCACGAGTTCTACGTCATGGAGATCTCGCTGATCGACGGTTCGCTCTACCTCTCTTCCGATCCCGGCCATCTCGCCAAGTTCGCCGACGCCATAGCCATGAGGGTCGGCTGGTGACGCGGTCGACCGTCCGCCATTGGCGAGGACCGTCGAAGGGAGACGGTCAGTCGGCCACGTAGACAGTCTTGCCGCGGGCGTGCCGCGTCGCCAGGTGAGCCAGGGCCGCTGGGACGTGGGCGAGGCTCACGGTCTCGGTGAGCATGGCGTCGAGGGTTCCGTTGGCCACACGCCTCATGATGGCGGTGAGCATGGTGACCAGGTCTTTCCGGGCGGCCGGGTTGCCATAGGCGTGTACGGCCCCGAGCGAGATCTCGTGCACGGACGGAGACGTCGTGAAAGGCCGGACGGGGTTCGTCTCCGGGCGTCCGGCCACGGCGACGAGCCCTCCTCCGTAGGCGACGAGCTCAAGGTTGTCGCGAGCTGAATCCGGGCCGATGGTGTCGATCACGCCGTCCACGCCGTAGCCGTTCGTGAGTTCGCGGACGCTGGTCGGGACGTCGTCGGTATGGTAGTCGAAGACGATGTCGGCTCCGAGTCTGCCGACGTACATGAGATTGGCGGGCGAGGCCGTGGTGAAGACGCGCGCCTGGCGCGAGCGGGCGAGCTGAATGGCGAATCCTCCGACGCCACCCGCTCCCCCCGTGACGAGTATGGTGTCTCCGGCGTGCAGGTGAAGTCGACGATTGATCGCCTGGTAGGCGGTCATGCCCACACACGGAAGTGCGGCGGCCCTCTCGAAGCTGAGTCCCTGAGGCATCGGGGCGACCGTGTCCGCTGCTGTGACGGCGAACTCGGCGTACCCGCCGTTCCTACGGAGATCCCCGTGATAGGCCACCTTGTCTCCGGGAACGAAACCGCTGACGTCCTGGCCCACTTCTTCGACGACCCCGGCCACATCCAGGCCGAGGATGTGCGGCCACGTCCACGCCGGGTTGCCGGACTGGGCGACGCGATAGTCGACGGGGTTCAAACCACACGCTTTGACGCGGACGACGATTTCCCCGGGGCCGGCGTGAGGGGCCTGCGCCTCGCCGAGCCGGAGGGTCTCGGGAGGACCGGGGGCATCGAGCAGTAGGGCTTTCATGAATTCCTCCTCATGATGCGTAGATGCGTCGACTGCACAGGATGCGTCGACTTAGGCAAGCGACACGAGACTAACCGCGGGACATGCGCATTGGCTGTAAAACACGCGAATGTCCTCTTCCGGCGAAGCGCGCCGCGCGGAGGAGGGCGAGTCCTGACGTTTGCTGCGTTCCGGCGGATCCACGCGGACGCCGTCGCAGAGAGCCGACGGCGAATCGACTGACTGTGACCGAAAATACAGCGATGCCGGAACCGCGACGCAGTCTCACGAGAACGCCGGGCAGGTGTCCGGCATCACGGGACACCGATTCGGCGGCGCGCTCGCGGCGACGTTAAACTCGTCTCGTTGCCGCTCACAAGGCGGTGCACGCGGTGGCTGTAGCTCAGCTGGTAGAGCTCCTGGTTGTGGTCCAGGCGGTCGCGGGTTCGAGTCCCGTCAGCCACCCCAAGGGTGGATGTGGCCCGTCGGTGAAGGCTGTTCTGGAGGGGAGTGCCTCCCGGTGGGGAACTCATCGATGCGTTCACCTGTTTTCGGGCTCAAGGTGGCGATTTGGCGCACTCCTTCGTCGAATTTGCGAGGATAGGGAACGACAGATGCCGGTTGTCCGCCCGGCAGGGAGTGAGGCTGAAGCGAGGCGATGACCATGCACGGTTCCCGACGGGAAGACGAATGCCAGCAGTCGGGGGAGCCGGCTCTTCTCCGCCAACCACAGCCGGGCGGCGAGGGGCCGGAGATCGTCACGGTCTGCGCCCCTCTCATCGAAGTGGAGGGTCGGATTTTCAAGGACTTGGCCCGTACCGGTGAACTATTGCCCTATGAAGACTGGCGATTGGACGCCTCAACTCGCGCCGCCGACTTGGCCGGCCGGCTGAGCGTCGAGCAGATAGCCGGACTCATGCTCTACTCTCCCCACCAGACGGTTCCCGCCCTGCCGGACGGTCCCTTCCCCGGAACCTACGGTGGCAAGGATTACGACGTCTCAGGCGCTCGCCCCTGGGATCTGACCGACCAACAGCGTCGTATGCTCGCCGACGGCGTCCGCCACGTCCTTGTCATGAATCTGCAGGACGCGGCGACCGCCGCCCGCTGGAACAATGCGATGCAGGCGTTCTGCGAGGCCCTTCCCCTCGGAATCCCAGTCAACGCATCCTCCGATCCGCGCAACGGTGCAGCCGAGGCGTCGGCCGAGTTCAAGGGCGGAGCCGGTGGCGTCTCCCGCTGGCCCGAGGGACTGGGCATGGCGGCGCTGTTCGACCCGGAACGCATGCGCGAATGCGCTTCTATAATCTCCCGCGAGTACAGGGCGTTGGGCATCGTCACCGCTCTAGGGCCCCAAATCGACTTGGGAACCGAACCGCGCTGGATGCGCTTGGAGGACACCTGGGGTCCGCATTCCAGGCTCGTCACCGACTATGCGGCCGCCTACTGCGATGGCATGCAGACGAGCCAAATCCCGTGTGGCGAATGCGTCGGCGAGGCCGGAACTGTTTCGCGCACCGACCCTGGCTGGGGTCGGCATTCGGTAGCGGTCATGGTCAAACACTGGCCGGGCGGCGGCAGCGGGGAGGCCGGACGAGACGCTCACTATGGTTTCGGCAAATTCGCCGTCTACCCCGCGGGAAACGAAGCCGAACACCTGCAGCCTTTCACCGAAGGGGCCTTTCGCCTGCCCGGTCCCACAGGATGCGCGGCCGCCGTCATGCCCTACTACTCGATCGCGTGGGGGTACGAAGGCGGCAATGACGGCCGGGACGGCCAGACTCCGCGAGGCAACTCGTACAACCGCTACCTCATACACGGGTTGCTGCGCGGCCATTGCGGCTATGACGGCGTCGTGTGCACCGACTGGGGTGTCACCGCCGACCCCGACCCGGAGATCGGCGAGTTCGGCAAACGCTGTTACGGGGTCGAGGACATGAGCGTCGCCGAACGCCACCTGCTCGCCATCGACAACGGGGTAGACCAATTCGGCGGCAACAGTGACATCGGCCCGATTCTAGAGGCCTACCGACTCATGGCACGGCGGGACGGACAGCGGATGGCCCGCGGTCGATTCGAGGCGAGCGCCACAAGACTGCTGCGCACGTCCTTCCGGTGCGGCCTGTTCGAAAACCCCTACTTGGACCCTGAGAGCTCGACGGCCACGGTGGGCAGGGCCGACTTCACCTCCACGGGGAAGGCCGCGCAGCGCGACTCTCTCGTCCTGCTGAAGAACAGACCGGTCGGCGTCAGCGGGGTAGCGGGGTCGAGAGCGCCATCCGCTGACAGTGCTGCGAACGTTTCGGAATCGGCCGTGCACCCGACGTTGCCGCTCACCTCAGACGCCACGGTGTATGTACCGACCCTTCACCGTGAGGACTCGCTGTCCTTTTTCCGCACGCCGGTGGCGGCGCATGACGTCGACCCTCTCCGTGTCGACTCCTGTCCCCTGCGGCGGACGCACGATCCGCGGAAGGCCGACGTCGCCGTCGTCTTCATCGAGAGCCCTCTGTCCAACCCCTACTCCGTGGACGACCGGGAGAAGGGCGGCAACGGCTACCTGCCGTTGACCCTTCAGTACCGACCCTACACGGCGCGGACCGCTCGCCAACGGTCCATCGCCTCCGGGGATTTCCGCGAGAGCGCCGACCGGGGTTACAGGGACAAGACCAATCGGGCCGTCAACGCCTCCGATCTCAACGCGGTTCTGCAGGCGCGGGCGGACATGGAAGAGAAGCCCGTCATCGTGGTGGTTCGCATGCACAACCCCGCCGTGCTCGCCGAGTTCGAACCGTACGTCGATGCCATCATCGTGGATTTCGGCGTGGAGCAGGATGCCGTATGGGAACTCCTGACAGGCGCGTTCGCACCGTCGGGACTGCTGCCGTTGGCCCTTCCCACAGACATGGAGGCTGTTGAGGCCCACTGCGAGGATCTCCCCTTCGACTACGAGCCATACGCCGACACGGAAGGCAACGCCTACGACTTCGGCTACGGTATGAGCTTCGGAGGCGTCATCGACGATGATCGCACCCACCGCTATACGATGAAACGGGGAGGCGAATAGGGCGAAGGGCACTTTCACCGTTACGGGAGGGAGCGGTCTCGACGCTATTCGGAAAGCGAGTATTCTCGCATCGAAGAAGCAATTCGGAGCGGCAAAGCGATGGAATTACGAATCGATATGATGCAAACCGTTCCTATAAGCATAAATAATAGCCTGTGCCCTATCGCGGAAACTGAGCTTGGAGAAGATACGATTGACGTAGGTTTTGACCGTCGCCGGAGAGAGGAAGAACCGATCAGAGATTTCGGGATTCGACAGTCCCTGGGCTATGGCGTAGAAGACCTCCCGTTCACGCGGGCTGAGTGAGTCGATGTCTCGGCGGGGCTCCTCCTTTTCCGAATCCGTTTCGGGCATTGGAATGATGCGTCGGGTATACATGTCGATCAGCTGTCTGGTGATGCGCGGCTCGACCACGGCTTCGCCGCTGGCGACGATCCGCACCGTACGGATGAGCGCTTCCGGTGAGCTGCTTTTCAGAATGAAGGCACTGGCGCCCGCGTCCAAAGCGCCGAAGGCGTATTCGTCGAGGTCGAAAATCGTCAGGGCGATCACCCTGATATCGGGGTGGGCGGACACTATGCGTCGAGTGGCGTCGATTCCTCCCATTCCGGGCATGCGGATATCCATGAGCACGATGTCGGGTTTGGCTTCCGCGATGGTCTGAAGGGCTTCTTCGCCCGTGTCGGCCTCGCCGACGACCACGATGTCGTCTGTCGCGTCGAGCAGGAGCGCATTGCCTTCGCGGTATAGTTCTTGGTCGTCGACGAGGACGACTCGGATGGCTTCTTTCATCGGTGCGTTGCCGTCCCTCCGTTTTCGTCGACGACCAGGAAGGCGTGCGTCCGCCATCCTCCGTCCGGTCGTGGGCCGGCCGTGCTGCCGCCGTCGTACTTCGCTGCGCGGGCGGAGATTCCGTGAAGGCCTCGACCCGAGCCGACCCTTGTCACGTCATGAATGGGTGCGTCGTCGGTGATTGCGATGTCGATCCGGCCCTTCTCGATTGTGATCTCGACTTCCACGTACTGGGCGCCGTGAGCGTAGCGCAAGGCGTTCGTCAAACCTTCCTGCACGATCCGAAAGACGGTCGTTTGCAGCTCGGGTCTATTTGCCGGTAGTTTTCCGCGTTCCGTCAATTGCACTGGGAGGCCGGCTGAGCGGAAGACCTCCACGAGGCTTTCCAGGGATTCTCTGCCTGCATTTTTTTCGTCGTCGCCGCTGCCGACGTTATCATCGCAGGGAAGGAGGCGAAGGATGTGCCCCATGTCCACTAGGGCGGTGCGTCCGACTTGCGAGAGGTTGTGGAGGGCTCGCGTCGATCGCTCGGGATATTTCGACCATGCCGACGCTGCTCCATTGGCTAAGGCGATCATGGTCGAAAGTGAGTGCGCCACGACATCGTGCATGTCGGCGGCGATCCTGGCGCGTTCGGCGGTCTTGGCGTGCTCTATGCGCTCTTTCCACAGTTCAGCCAGTAGTGCATGTCGCTGCCGATGGCCGCGGATGGCCGTTCCGGTGGCCAAGGCGGCTAAAGCGAAGGGGGAGAAGACCGTGGGCGAGTATCTCGCCTGCGTGATCGTGCACTGCATGAGCGCCGTACCCACGGGTAGAAGCACGCCTACGGCGTAGCCGAACAGTCCCCGGCGATACCCTTGAAGGCTGGCGACGGCGTAAAGCGCGAAAGCGAACGGGAAATCGCGGAAATCGGTGAAGTCGATGGATGAGACGACGCTGCTGAATGCGACTGCGGCGATGAGCGTTCCAAATGGGAGTCTCCGCCTCCAGAAGAGCACGGCGCTGATCCCAAGAGCCGGAAGGCTCAATTCCCTCCCTGAGAGCTTGACGGACAGGACTTGGATTGAGACGCAGGTGACGACCGCGAGCCAGTCAGCCGACCTCGGGTGCCGGGACATCCATTCTCGGACGGGCCAGATCCGACGGGCGATGTCCCGCCAGCTCTCTTCGTCTTCGATAGTTTTGCCTGACATAGTGTCCTCAATTGTTTGGAAAACGTTTGCTAGTTTCTCTATTTGAGAATCCGAAAGCTATGATCGCCATATTTTATAGTATATTGACATATGACTATCGGTTGATTTAATTGTGTGGTGAGCTATGAAGCATCTGACTCGTACGTCCCGTCCGTGACATGGCTTCCTCCTCAAATTTAAGCAAGACGCCGGAGACGGGAAACAGTTGATGTAATCATAGTGAGGCGATAGTGTCGCATCCTCGACGGAATGATTTTACCTTGATGCGGAATCGGCTGCGTGTGCGGCGAGCTTCACTTCGCGACGATGGCCTGCAGATAGCGTCCCGTGACGATGGCGCCCAAGCGGACGAGGGCTGTTCCCGTTCCCAGACAGGCAAGGGCGATCCCGAAGGACCAAGGCGACGTCACCACTGAGATCGCCACCAGCGGGAACAGGGCGACGACGGCGAGCGCCGCCGGCCCTACCACGGAGACGGCCAATGGCGCCATCACGCGTCTCAGGTGTGCATCCTTGAGGAGGCGAACGGGCGCCCCCATGTAGGTGAGAGCGAGGTACAGGTCGCGTCGTTCGGCGATCCCGGCTATCTGGTAAACGACACTTGAACACGCAACGAGGATGAAGGCTGAAATGGTCACCAGAAGCACAACCCATCGTACGTCGTCGAACAGGATCAGCTCTCTGTGGGTCAACTGTGTCGGTCCTCGGGTCACAGCGTTGAGAAATCCCAGTATCGAACACGCCGGGACGACGAGGAAGCTCATCAGCGCCAGCGGCGAGACCTGGCGCCATGCGGCGGCGGGGTCTTCCAAGAGCGCCCGCGCCGTGACGAGTTCCGCGGGAGAGTAGTCTTTGAGCAGGAGGCGGTTCCCCCTTCGTCGGACGAGGTACGGGCCCAGTAGATTCCATATGGACATGAGAACGAGCATGGCGAGGATAAGGACCAGTACGATCACCACCACTCCCCAGCTCGCGCTCGCCAGATGCATGGCGCTCAGGCATGCCGTGAGCGCCACGATCGCCACAACTACTCGCGTTCCCCTCACGATCGGAGGCCTGTCCCTCGCGCTGACGCTCATCGGCGCGTTCACTGCGCGGTTGAGGCGGTGTATCCCGCTGAGAATGGCCGCGAGGACCAGACCCGACGCTACGACCGCCGTTCCCTCCCAGGAGGGTCGGACATCGATTGGATGGGGTGTCCCCTCGTCTTCTCCGAAGGAGATGAGGTCCATGATCGGTGCGACGAGGAGGGAGCCGCACCAGCCGATCGCGACTCCGATGCACGAGGGGATGGCGACTTCGCAAACCACCAGCAGACGGGATGTGGCCGCAGACATGCCGAGCAGTCGCAGCGTGGAGACTTTGCCCTCCTGCTGCCTCGACTGCATTCGCGCTGAGGCCGCGCTCACGGCCGTCACTGGGACGAGCAGGCAGGCCAGGCTCATGGCGGCGAGGACCATGTAGGCCTCGTGCCGGTCGCCCAAATGCCAAAGCTTCCATGCGAGTCCCGCGATGGTGAAGCTGACGAATCCTGCGACGGCGGACGTGGCAGCCGGAGTCGCCGAGGCCACGGCGCTCTGCCTCGACGGACGTAGAAGCCAGGCGAATGCGCGGGGGTTCATCGTTGGCTCGGCCTTCCCTGGATTCTGGCGTCGTGGATTTCGGCGACGTGGTTGCAGCGTGAGGCAACAGCCGGATCGTGAGTGACCATGATGAGCGTCCGCCCCTGTTCGGTCGTCGCCTGCAACAGTTCCTCCACGACGGCTTCAGCGGTGAGGGAATCGAGGGAGGCCGTCGGCTCGTCGGCGAATATGATCTGCGGGTCGGTCGCCGTGGCACGTGCGATGGCCACGCGCTGGGCCTCCCCTCCGGAGAGCTCTCCCGGCCTCTGGCCGCTGTAGGCGGACAGACCGACGCTCGTCAGCCGATCCATGGCGACCTTCAAAGCCTCCTTCTTGGTCATTCCGTCGAGGAGGCATGAGAGGGCGACGTTCTCGCCCGCCGTCAGGTCGGGGAGAAGCATGTCCCTTTGGAAGACGAAACCGAGGTGACGCCGGCGAATCCCGGTCCGCTCCCGTGCGGACAGAGCCGAGACCTCGACGTCGCCGCGGTCGGATCCGTAGACGACGCTCCCCGAATCCGGAACGTCGATTCCCGAGATGAGATGGAGAAGGGTCGACTTGCCGGAGCCGCTGTGCCCCATTATCGCCAAGGACTCGCCTGCTCGAACGCTCAGCGTCGCTCCGGCGAGGATCGTGCGTTTGCCGAACGATTTCCAGAGGTCGACGACGCCTACCTCTCCCGTGAACGCCATTCGTTCCTGCGATTTCATCCGCCCTCCTCGGTGGTACCAGTCCAACCATAGGGACGCCGCCTCCGCGGAACTGCCAACCAGGGGTTGATGTACGCCACTCTTGTCGATTTCTATTCTCTGGAGACAAGCGTCCGCAAGACGCTGACCGTCGCAACCGCGACGACGCTCTAGACCGTGCGGTCCGCTCCATCCGGTCATTTCGGGACGTCGACGCCCTCTACGACAGAATTCCCGGCTCGTACATCACAGCGGTCGCGTTTAACGGCTTCACCAGGGTCCACGGCACGCTGGCGGCAACTCACGAGATCTTCTACGCGGATGTCGACGGCATCGTCGTCGCGGCGAACAAGGCGTCGATCCTCGCGCGCATCGCAGAGCGCGCGATTCGAAGGGAAATGCTGGCGACGACCCTGCTGGCGCCTCGAGCCCCCTGGCCGCTCTCCGATCGGCCGCTGTGGAAAGGCGTGGAGCATGTGCCGGTCACGGATGCCCTGGAGTTGCATTCCGACGGGTGCGGAGCCCTCGTACTCCGATGGAGCTATCCGTTGCACCGAGAGCCGCTGACGGATATCGCCCCCGATTGCGGGCCGCTCTCGAAGCCGGCGTCCGAGCGCGTGCGGAGGCGACTCCTGTGCTCGGCTCCGATCTGTCGGGTGGACTGGACTCGACGACCCTCGCGTTCTATGCGGATCGATATGCCCGACAGCTGGTCACCGTACGGCAGGACGCCTACGATGCGACGAATGACGACGTGAAGTGGGCTGCTCTCGCCCGGAGCAGGATGGGCACCGGCGACCACATCCGGATGGAGCCGGACGCCGCCCCCTGGTACGCGGAATGGAATTCGATCTCGGACGGCGACCCGAGTTCGCCGTATCCCGCCCTCAGAACGCTCGGATTCACCCGGGCACTGGCAGAACGGCTCCATGACCGAGGTGCGACGATCCATCTCACCGGGCTCGGCGGCGACGAACTCTTCTCGCCGTCGTTCACTCACCTGTACTCCCTCGTCCGGAGGCATCCTCTTCGGGCATTCCGGCCGATGCGCGGCATGCAGGCGATCGCCCGTTGGAAGACCGCCCGGACCGTCCGCGCACTGATCCGGAGGATGCCGCACTCCGTGTGGTTGAGGGACATGGCCGGCCAACTCCGCCAGCCGGATTCGAACGGCCCCGAACAGTACTGGGAGCCTGAAGCCCGGGCGCCTTCCTGGGCCACGGCTGCGGCTGTGAGCCAGTCGGGCGAACTCATACGCGAGGCGGCTGACCTCCTCGGCGAGCAATCGCCGGATGTTCTCCCCGTGGACTTCGAGATGCTGCGGCTGGTCAACGCCGACGGACGCCTGACCCGACGCATGTCACAGGTGGCCGAACGGCACGGCGTCGCCTTCGACGCCCCTTACCTGGACGATGCGGTCGTGGACCTCGCCTTCAGGACCCGGTTGGAGGATCGCGTGTCGCACGGAGTGTTCAAACCCGTGCTTCAGGCAGCCGTTCCGGAGAATTTCCCCCGTGAGCTCCTCTCCCGCAGATCCAAGGGAGACTACAGCGCCGAAGCGTATTCGGGGCTCGCCCGCAATCGCGGATCCATGGTGAAGGAGTTCGCGGAAGGGTCTCTTCTCCAGGAAGAGGGACTCATCGACGCGGAGGCATTCCGTGAATTCCTCACCGCCGTACACCCGAGCACTCAGCCGTTTCGCTTCCTCGACGCCACGCTTGGAGCGGAGATGTGGCTGCGAAACGTTCACAACGTAGAAGGATGACAATGCCGTACAAGTTGGGCCAACAGTTTAAATTCACACAGACGGAAGGGGGAGGCGTGCTCCTCGATCTGACGAAGGGGGAATACTGGCAGCTCAACGAACTCGGCGCCCTCCTGGTCGATCGCCTCTCCGGCGGCGGCCTGCCCCGAGACGTCGTCGAGGAGCTCGCTGCAGCCTACCCCGATTCGGCTGACCACGTCGACGGCGACGTCCGCAGGCTTCTCGACCAGCTCATGGGGATCGGGGCGATCGACCATGAGTGACTTCGTCGTCGTCCCCCGGTCGGACTCCCGCCTGGGCATTCGGCGCAGACTCCTGGCGCTGGCAGCCGTCGGCTACGCACGACGTCTCGCCCGGAGGAAGCCGGACGTGCTGGAGAGGCGGCTGCGCCGAATCAGCCGAGCGGCCCGCCCGGCTCGGGCCGAGGAAGCCATAGCCGCACACCGTGCGGTCGTCAGCGTCAGCACCCGCTGCTCCGGCAGGTGGTGCCTCGACCGCTCCATCGCGATCGCCCTGCTTCTGCGCATGTCAGGCGCCTGGCCCGAATGGCACACGGGAGTTTGCCTCCTGCCTTTCCGGGCGCATGCCTGGGTCACGGTCGACGGCGAGCCGATCGGCGAGCCGGAGGGGCTGAGGGACAACTTCAAGCCGCTTATGACCGTCGTGGCGGGTGGGAAGAACCGTGGACGTTGAACCGCGCGGCCGCGCGCGCGACGATCGAGGCCAATTCTCCCTGCTGGTCAGGCAGATCCGTCCGTATTGGAGGCGGTTCCTCGTAGCGATTCTGCTGGGAGTCGCCGCGTCCACGCTCAGTCTGCTGCAGCCCGCCCTCATCGCCAGCATGATCACCGCGTTGGAGAACTCGACCGGGATTCTCCCCTCGGTTCTCCTTCTCCTCGCCTTGCTGACGACGTCCGCGGCGTTGTCCGGATTCCAAACCTATGCGCTCGGCACTCTCGGCGAACAGGTGACGGGCAGGATCCGGATGACGTACGTGCGAGCCGTGTAGGCCGGATGAGACCCGCGCAGATGTCCAGCAGGGTGGACTTCCCCGAGCCATTGGCCCCCACGACGGCGGCGATCTGGCCGGCTCGCAAGCACAAGTCGACGCTGCGCAGGGCTGGCTTGCGGCCGTAGCGTTTCGTCACCGAGCTCAAGCGGAGCACGACGGGGCCGATCCCGAGGTGTGTATCCGATGGGGGAGCCGCACGGAAGGCGCGAGCAAGCTCCTGCGCGTAGGTGGCGGCCGGCCCGTACATCTCGCGCGGGCCGCACCCGGCGCCTTCGGCTTCAGCCAGAGCGTCCCTGGCCAACGCGGCCGCTTCGGTCCCATCGACTCCGCAGTCGGCGAGGCACCGGATCAATGCGGCGTCCCATTCGCCGTCGCCTCTCATGACGCCGCATCCCCTCTGCCCGAGGGGCGGTCGCAAGCGAGACGAGAACGTCTGGCGCTGACCGCCCGGGTGTCCATCGCGCCTCCGGCGCCGCTTTCCCCGCACGTCGCGGAAAGACGGTTGAGTCGACCGACTTCCTGAAACGACGCCAGGCCAGCTGCTGTTCGGCGAGGACGTGCGTTCCCCGGTCCGTCAGACGGAAATATCTGCGCGGCGGCCCGGCTGCCGACACTTCGCATTCGGCTTCGACGAGCCCTTGTTTCTCCAAACGCATGAGCGCCGGGTAGAGCGTGCCGCCGGGGATTTCGTCGAATCCCGCGACGACCAGGCGTTCGGACAGGCCACGGCCGTAATCGCGGCGTTCAGCCAGCATGCTCAGCAGGCAGAGTTCGAGGAACCCGTGGAGCCATTTGCGCTGCACCATCTGATTCACGGTAGATGACTAACTGCTGACTTGTAGTGAGCGCAACTGCATACCGGGGCCGGAGACCGGACGGTGGGAGTGCTCTCCTATGTGCATGCGGCCGTGCATCGGGACCGTTCGACCAGGTAAATTTGGAATGTCCCTGTCCGCCCCCCATCGGAGAACGCATGCGTCGCCTCGGTAGCAACTATGTGCTCGATCAGCGCATCGGGCGTGGAGCCCAGGGGGAGGTGTGGCGTGGGAGATCCGTCTCGGACCATCAGGAGGACGGCCTCGGCCCGGAGAGGACCCAGCAGGACGTGCTGGCCTTCAAGGTCCTCCGGGCGGACCTCGTCGAGGACGAAGGCCTCGTCGGGCGCTTCGTCAAGGAACGGACGACGCTGACGAGGATTCGCTCTCCCTACGTCGTGAACATCCGCGACTTCGTCATCGAGGGAACGACCTTCGCCATCGTCATGGACTACGTGCCGGGCGGAGATCTGCGTGGGAAGCTGACGTCCGACGGTCCTCTGCCCCCGGCGGAGGTCGCCCGCATCGGAGCGCACGTGGCGCGGGGGCTGATGGCCGTCCACGCTGCGGGCGTCGTTCACCGCGACGTCAAACCCGCCAACATCCTCCTCGATTCGAGCACCGACCCCGCGACTCCCCGAGTCGTGGACTTCGGAATAGCCCGGATCCACAACGCCGTCGGCACCGACCACCTCACCGGGATCCTGGGAACGCCTCTCTACATGGCGCCGGAGATCCTCCTCGGCGAGGTCCCCAGGCCTGCCTCCGACCTGTACTCCCTGGGCATCGTGCTCTACCAGAGCTGCTGCGGCGTCACACCCTTCGTCGGCGACCCGGGGCAGCTGCTCGGCCAGCACGTGGGCCGGCTTCCCGGACGCCCCGAGGGGATCCCCGACTCCCTCTGGGGGATTCTGAGCCTCCTCTTGGCCAAACGCCCCGAGCAGCGTCCAACCGCCCAGCAGGTCGCTCACGATCTCGAGAAGGTGCGGCCTTCCCTAGAAGGCCTCCTCCCGGCCCCGCGGATCGCAACCCCGCCCGCATCGGCGCCGTCGTCGGACTCCCTCGCCTTCGGCGGGGGAGTCCCTCCCGCCACGGCAGCGGGGCCCCGACCCGCACAGGGGTATTCGCCGGCTTTCGCCCCTGCCTCGTCGGGGGGCATGGCTACTCCGGCGGCCCCGCCCTCGAACACCTCCCATCAGTATCCTGCCTACACGCCGGCCACAGCCGCCTCCGGCCAGTCAGGCCAGTACCGACTCATCCAACCCTCGGGAGGATATCCGCCTCCGCGCCGCCGGCGCAGAGGCTGGAAGATCGCCGTGGCGGCCGTGCTGGCCGTGGCCTTGACGGGCACGGGAGTACTGGCCGTGCGGCACTTCCTCTTCAACGGCCCCGACGTTCCCGGCGACGCGGTGGCGGCCCTGCCCGCAGGCAAAGGCTTCAGCGAACGGTTGCGCCTGCCGAACGGCTACAGGCAGTACGTCTCTCCCGATGGGGGCATGCTGGCGGTCGAATCGGGTAAATGGGCGGTCTACAGGCTTGACGACACCAAAAGCGAACCGGTCTGGAAAGGAGACTGCTATGCTCATATGAGCGGATTCTGGGACAATTCGCATTTTCTGTGCGCGAACAGCGACAAGCGAGAGCTCATATCGCCCAACGGCGCGATTTCCACGCCGCCGGGCCCCTCCGACTCGCGGTTGAAGGGCGCGACGGCCGATCGCACCGTCTTGACGGCCGCATATACGGGCGACCTCCTCGCCCTCGACAGGAACGGCAAGGAAGTGTGGCGGGCTTACGGCAAGTTCTCGAGTGACGTCATCGTCACCGAGAGTTTCGTACTGGCCGTCGACAAAGACGCGGATACGGTCCAGGTGTTCTCGACGTCGACCGGGAAGAAGCTCGCCAGCTCGTCCTTCGGCGGGTCCGACAAAACCTTGGAGGAGGACCCGCATCCTGCCGGCTTCGGCGTGGACGCCGGAAACAAGGCCTTCTACCAGATTCAAGACGGCAAGTACACGATATGGGACGTCGAAGGCAGGAGGAAGGAGACCGGGACGACGAAGGCCAGTTCGAGCAACTGGGTCGCCTCCACGTCCGTCAGCCCCAAAGAGCTGGCGGGAATCTTCAAGAAGGTCGACACGGACTCAGTTAACATCATCCGAGGCAAGGAGAAGACGATCAAAGCTTCGATCAGCAATTCCCAATGCAAAGTCCGTGTGGGAGGAAAGACCATGGAAGTCCCAGCCCCGGCCAGCGAGGATTCGTGCAGCATATCGGTTTTCGGACTAACCGGCGACGACAGCGCCATTCTGGTCGGTTCACGCACCGACTCCGACAAGTCCGTCTACTACGACAAGGGTGGCGTCGTCGCCGCCTACTCGTTGAAAGACGGCTCCATGCTCTGGAAGGCGACTGGACGGTTCAGTCGGGCGCTGGGCGACAACCGCATCATGCTCGTGGAAGGGTTGTCATCGTCTGGGAACATCGTCGTAGGCACCGTGAATGACGGGTAATCCAGTGCCATCCACTCCGCCGTTGACGGCGGAACGCGATACGCCGCTCGCCGTCCACGACGCCCGCGAGGGAACTTCGCAGAGACGCGAATCCGTTGTCCGGCGTGTCATGGCGGCTCGCATGTGGCGCGAGGTGCTCCTCCTCATCGCCGGCTACACCCTCTACTCCTTCGTGAGGAACGCGGCACCCGATCGCAAAGGCCTGGCAGTCGCCCACGCCCACGACGTCATCGCCCTGCAGGAAAGGCTGGGTCTGAACGTCGAGCCGTCGATCAACCACTATTTCGACGAACACGTCCCCCTGGCCGTCTTCGCGAACTACTTCTACGCCATCGGCTTCTCGATGACCACCATCGTCACGCTCGTCGTCCTATGGCGCATCGACTGGCGGGTGTTCAGATTCCACCGGACGGTGCTCGTCGTCATGACGGGAGCGGCGATGGTCACCTATTGGCTGTACCCCTTGGCGCCCCCTCGCCTCGTCCCCGACGGGGGCTTCGTGGACACATTCATCAAATACAGGACGTGGGGGAGGCTCCACACACCCGCCAACGAGGATGTCTCCAACCAGTACGCGGCCATGCCGTCGATGCACACGGGATGGTCGATCTGGGTCGCGGTCTCCGTCTGCTTCGTGGCGGGGCGATGGTGGATACGGGTTCTGGCCTGCTCTCTGCCCGTCGTGACGGTTGTGGTCATCATGGCCACGGCGAATCACTTCGTCCTCGATGCGGCGGCGGGAGCCTCATACTACGCTCTGGCCTTCACGGCGGTCCTGATCGCCACGCGGCGAAGGCGGGAGCGGGCAGCCTCCAGGCTCAGACCCACAGCGCCTCCGGCTGCGGACTCCCGTCGCTCGGACGCGCCCGACTGCCCGCCGACCCGTTCGCCGAACAGCCCCGCCTGAGAGAAGCCGCACACCGATCTGCCGTCGGCTTACCGGTCCGACGGCTGGGATGGCAGAGTGAATGGGTGACCACTCAGCCTCAGCAGACGTTCGAGAAGACCGCTTTCCACCGGTTGTTTCCGGCCTCGCTCCTCCTGTCCCTCGCCGCACTCGCGGCCGTCGCCCCCCTTGCGACGGATATGTACCTCCCTGCGTTCACCGCGATGGCGAAGGACATGGGAGTGGGAGCGTCAACGGTGCAGCTGACCATGACCGCATTCCTCGTCGGCATAGCCATCGGGCAGCTGGGGATCGGAATCCTGTCCGACAGGCTGGGGCGGCGGCCGCTCCTCGTGTGGGGGACGATCCTCGCACTTGCGGCCGGTATCGCCGCAGCTGCGGCCCCCGACATCGCGGTCCTGCTCATCGCCCGGTTCTTCCAGGGTCTGGGGGGAGCGTCCGGCATGGTGCTGGGCAGAGCGGTCATCGCGGACCGAGCGCGAGGCGTCGCCGCGGCCCGAGCCCTCAACCTCGTCATGGCCATCCAGGGCATAGCCCCCGTACTGGCCCCCATCTTCGGAGGCGCGCTCGTAGGCACGATCGGCTGGCGCGGCATCCTCGGGCTCGTCGCGGGATTCACCGCCGTCCTCCTCGTCCTCGTCCTCGCATGCGTGCCCGAGACCCTTTCCTCCGATCGGCGCAGCTCGGGGGGCCTGCGCACCCTCGTCGACGGTTGCCGGTCACTGGGCCGCGACGGATTCTTCGTGCGCATGACCCTGATCAACGGCTTGGTGTTCGCCCTGCTCATGGCCTATCTGTCGGCCACCCCGTTCGTCCTGCAGACCGTGCTCGGCATGGGCACCGGCCTCTACACGGTCATCTTCGGATGCTGTGCGGCTATGGTGACCGGCGCCACGATGGCATCGAGCGCTCTGGCCCGCAGCATCCCCCTCGACCGTCAAGTCCGGGGCGCGCTGCTGGCCTCGCTCGCAGTCGACTCCGTCCTAGCAGCCGTCTGCTTCCTAGGTTTGCGAGCCCCCGTCGATTCGCCTTCCATGCGCTACGCCGTCACAGGGCTGCTCTTCCTCCACGTGGCCTGTCTGGGGTTCTCGATCGGCAACATCCCGGCCATAGCACTCGGGCGCGCAGGGAGCAGGGCCGGCACCGGGTCGGCCCTGCTCGGCTTCGTCCAGTTCGTCATGGGAGGGCTCGCCAGTCCGCTGGTCGGGCTGGCCGGCGAGGATTCCGGCGTCGGATTCGGGGCAGTCCTCGTCCTCGTCGCCGTTGCGGCCAACCTGATGGCACTGCCGGGACTGCGCGACGGGGAGCGCGAGGCGGCCCGGACGGCGGCCGTCGCCGACGCCGTGGGGCACGGCTCGCAAAGCGACGGATGAAACGGCTTCCTGTGCGGATGGCTCGGAGTCACCGGCACATCGCGGCCGAGAGCTCGTGAACGGACGCGGCGAAGCGCTCGGGGGCGGCCATCATCATCTGGTGCCCGGCGCCCCGGATGATCCGCTCCGGCGGGTTGCCCAGGTTCGTGCGGGAATTCCGCAGCCCCTCGGCGGAGTCCTCCTCGCCCCAGATGATCCCCTTCGGCACCTTGATGCTCCGGATCTGGGCCGCCGTCAAATGCAAGATCCACGGGTCGTGGATGAGTCTGGTCATCTCCTCCTCGGTCCGACCCTCCGTTAAGGGCCGCATCCATTTGCGAGTGAGCTCGGCTCCCGCCTTCCCGTCGAACGCCGTGCAGTCCGAGCCGCAGGACTTGGCGAGGAAACGCTGGTCGATCCACGTCCACCGCGTCGCGATGCGGTAGAAGCTGCGCATCCACGTCGAAGTGGCGAGCCATTGCGGCAGGCCGTCGCCGAAGTCCATGTTGAGCGCGTCGCCGCCGGCGAAGACGACGCCCCCGACGGAATCCGGGTAGACGAGTCCGAGGTTGCCGGCCACGGCCGCTCCCATCGAATGCCCTACGACGATGGGTTTCTCGATGCCGAGCTTGGCCGCCCAGTCGTGTACGAGCCGCGTCTGATCGGCCAGGTCGGCGGGGCGTCCGCCTCGGGTGTATCCCACACTCGACAAGTCAAGCGCGTAGACGACATGGCCTTTGGCCGCCAGACGGGGAGCCGTCGTCGAGAAGGCCACCGTGGTCTCGGCGAAGCCGGGCAGGAGGACGACGGGAGAGCCCGACGTTCCCCATGTCTCGTAATGGACGTTCGCATCGCCGACGCGCACCGTCTTCCCCGACTCCGGCTCGAGGCGCTCGTCGGGCGTCGTCGCCGCATTGCCCAGGAGGCTCGCGACGGTGACGGCCGCCGCGAAGCCCGCCAGCCCTCGGAGGATCCGCAGGGGCAGGGGGCGCTTCCCGGCGCGTGCGCCGTCAGGTGTTTCGGATCTCGAACGGCGCAGCCGGAGAGAGGCGAAACGACGTATGTCCACACGCTTACGGCGCTCGGAGGGGCCGGTGCCGTCGAAGCCGCCGTCCGTTCGGACGGCGCGAAAGCCTTCGTCGGTACGCGGACCGGTCGCCATCATCTGCGTCCGACTAAGAGGTCATGGAAATCCACGGGTTTGCGTCCCGTGAGGAATTCCACGGAATCGGAGACGATGTCGAGCTCGCCGGCGGCGATCGCCGTGTAAGTGCTGACCCAGGCGTCGACCTCCCATTCGGGGGCGCCGTACGAAGCGCGCGATTCGTACGCTTCTTCGACGGTTTCGTCGACGTACCGGACCTTCCGGCCGGTCTCCTCCTCGTAGACCCGCGCGAAGTCGTTCATCGTCAAGGCCTCGGGGCCCGTGAGGTTGTACGTCTGGGAGGCATGGGCTGCGGGATCGGCGAGAACCGCTGCGGCCGACCTTGCCACGTCCGTTTTCGCGATGGCCGCGCATCGCCCCCCGGCGGCGGGGCCGCGGATCTCCCCCGAATCGCCGAGCTCGGCGAAGAATTCCAGGTAGAGGGAATCGCGGAGGAAGGTCCAGTCCATCCCGGATGCCTTGATGTGCTCTTCGGTGTGCCAGTGATCGCGGGCGTAGGTGAACACCGCGTCGGGGGAGGCCTCGAGGAAGGACGTGTAGACGATGTGCTCGACGCCGGCCTTCTTCGCGGCGTCCACGAACGCCCGGTGCACTTCGACGCGATCGGGCGATTCCGTGGCCGACACCATGAAGAGGACGTCGACGCCCTCCAGGGCTTCGACGGTTGACGGATCGTCCGCGTACTGCGTGGCTCGAACTTGCGCGACGTCGGCGAGCTCCGGATCGAGTTTGGCTGGGGTGCGCACGAGAAGGCGCAGCCTGCCCGTATCGGACAGGAGGGAGGCAACCATCCTACCGATGTTTCCGGTTGCGCCGGTGATTCCAATGATCGGGGCGTTATCTTCCATGATACTCCTTGAATGCTTCGGCTCCGCATGAATCGTACATGCGGAGCCGAAGATCGAGGTGCCGTGATCGACGGATTTACGCCAGACGCGGATCGGCTATCAATACCTCATTGACTTCTTGCAGGGAAGGCGCGTAGGCGCCCGCGTGGCTCACCGTCAGACCCGATGTGATGGTCGCGCGGTGGAGGGCGGTGCGGACGTCGTTCCACGTCGCCTCCCGCAGCCGTTTCTTCGCGTCCGCGCTGCCGAGCAGCCCGGCGTCCAGAAGGCCCGAGAGAAGGCCCCCCATGAAGGAGTCGCCTGCGCCGACGGTGTCGGTGACTTCCACGTTGAGCGGGTCGATCACGAGCATGTCGCGTTCTGCCGACAGCCTCGCATAGGCGCCCCACGGCCCCCGTGTGACCACGACCAAGCCGGGCCCTTGGGACGACCACCGCCTCATGACCTCCTCGACCGGGGTGTCCTCGCCGAAGAGCCAGGCGATGTCCTCGTCGCTCGCCTTGACGACGTCGGCCAGCGAGACGAGCTCCTCGATGCGGGGGAGGACGTCTTCCGGCGACCCCATGATGGCGGGCCGGGCATTGGGATCGTAGGACACCGTGCCGAGAATGGCCATCGCCTTGACCGCGCGAAGCACGTCCGTGCCTCCCGGCTCCAGGGTGGCGGCCAGGCTGCCGGTGTGCAGATGCGCCAGCGAGGACGCCGGAGGAAGCTCTGGAACCTCCCACAGGAGGTCGAATTCGTACTCCGCCCGGCCCATCTCGTCGAGCTTGGCATAGGCGAGGGACGTGCGGTCGGCGCCTTCGCTGCCGGAGACGATGCCGACGCTGTGCTCCTCGGCGAACTCTTCGATCATCCGCCCGTGGCGATCCCTTCCCCACCAGGCGCCGATGAGGGCGGGGCGTTCCAGCTCGGTGAGCACGCAGGCCACGTTGAGCGGACTGCCTCCGACGTGTTCTTGGGGTTCCTCCCCCTCCCGGAGCACGACGTCGATCAGGGCTTCGCCGAGACAGAGAACGGGTGGGGTGCTCGCCAATTCCATGGGCGTCTCCTCAGGTGTGGCCGTCATTACTTATCCAATCCTAGCTTGGCTTCCATGTCTTCGAGTGGGATTCCCTTCGTTTCAGGCATGATCTTCAGGACCCAGAACAGCTGTCCGCACATGCAGACGAAGAAGAAGCTGAAGGCGGTTCCGCCGCCCCAGGCGTCGATCAGCGGCGGGAAGGCGTAAGTCGTCAAGGCGGCGAACGACCAGTGGGTCAGGCTTCCCAGAGACTGGCCGAGGCCGCGCACCTTGTTGGGGAAGATCTCGGAGATGAAGACCCAGATGACCGACCCCTGGCCGAACGCGTGCGCTGCGATGAACACGAGAAGGCCGACGAGCACGAGAACCGACGAGGTGCTGTCGAAGTGGCCCTCGTACTTGAACATGACTCCGGAGATGAACCCCAGGCTGACGAGATACCCGATCGAGCCGACGATCATGAGCGAGCGGCGCCCGATCTTGTCGATGACCGTCAGAGCGGTCATGGTGGCGATGAGGTTCATGAAGCCGACCGCCACGCTCATCAGCGAGGCGGCGTTCCCCGACGCCCCGGCCTGCTTCATCACCTCGGGGGCGTAGTAGAGGATCGCGTTGATGCCGGAGAGCTGGTTGAATGCGGCGATGGCGAACGCCAGGAGGATGACCTTGCGATAGCGCTTCGAGAAGAATTCGACCAGGGACGCCCGGGACTGCGAATCCGCGGCTATCTGCGCCTTGATCTCGGCGATCTGAGACTTGGACTCCTCCTCGGTCGAGCAGAGTTGGCGGCTTATCCCGACGGCTTCGTCGGGCTTGCCGTGCGCCATGAGCCAGCGAGGCGTCTCGGGGACGGTGAACAGCAAGAGGAGGAAGACCGCCGAGGGGATGACCATGACGCCGAGCATCCACCGCCATTCGTGGCCTCCGAGCGTGATGCGGATGATGAAGTTGCTCAGATACGCCAGAAGGATGCCCAGGACGATGTTGAACTGGACGAGGCCGACCAGGCGGCCCCGAACCGCCGCGGGGGCTATCTCCGCCGTGTAGATCGGCGCGCATACGCTGGACATGCCCACTCCGATGCCTCCGATCATGCGGAAGACGAGGAGGAAGAGATGAGTGGGGGCGAACGCCGTGCCCAGGGAACCCAGGACGTAGAGTATGCCGATCGCGAAGAGGACCTTACGGCGGCCGTAGACGTCCGCGAGCCGACCGCCGATGATCGCGCCGAAGATCGTTCCGATCGTCGCGATGGCGACCAGGAAGCCCTTGCCGAATTCGCTGAGGTGGAAGACGTCCTTCAGGGTGTCGGTGGCGCCGGAGATGACAGCGGTGTCGAATCCGAAGATCAGGCCGCCGATCGCGGCGACGACCGCGCTGCGAATGACGAGCGGCGTGATGCGCGAACGTTGAGAAGATGCGGGAATGCTCGACATCGAGACTCCTCTCGAGGGGGGATTGTTCAATGCTGGGCCGGACCGTGGACTCCGTGGCCGGCCGGTGCTGCGTGGCGCAGGGCACGTAAGTGACACTCTAGTGGCTCGAGCGGGGGAAACCAGCCGTTTTCACATTGTGGGCGCTGGGCTCGGGGAACCCGGCCTCCTCCGAAGACGCTTCGGCGGGCGAAACCGGGGCGTTCCAATCCCTGAGACGCCGGATGCGCGCGTCCTGCGCGGTGTTACAGTCGCCCCCATGACCTCCCGTGCGATGTCCCGAATGCGTCCGCTCTTCGCGGGCGGCGCGTGCTGTCGCTAGACCGGTCGAGCATTCCCGGTGGGCATCGGCGTTCGCCTGAGGCGGACTCCCGAATGCGCGGCGATCGGACGTCGTTCTCCATTTTCGCGGACCTCCCTGCGCTGCGCCGTACCCCAGGCCGTGTCCATCGAACGGCAAGAGAAGAAGACGAGAAGAGGAACAGCACATGTCCACGACTCCCGACGATCGGCTCGTCGACGGAGAGAGCGCCGACGAGCAGGAGAAGGACGCCGAGGCGACGAGGGGCGTCGGCGGCTCCGAAAGGGCCGGAGGGCCCTCGGCCGGCTCGGACGCGGAGGCAGACCTGCCGGACGAGGCCCGCAGGGCCATCGACGAACTCGTCGCGGAGGCGACGTCCAGGCGAAAGGGGCGCGGGGCCCTCGGCGTCGTCGCGGTCGCCGCCGCCTTCGTCCTCGCCTTCCTCGCAGTCCGCGCCCTTCTCGGGGACTCCGGCTCGCCGAGTCAGGCGTCGTCTGCGGGCGCGGGATCGAGGGGTGCGCCCATCGACTCCGTCGGTGCGCGCACCCCTGCCGAGATCGCGAAGAGCGGAACCATCCGCGTCGGGGTCTTCTCCGACAAAAAGCCGTTCGGCTCGGTCGGCCAAGACGGACAGTACGAGGGATACGACATCGTCTACGCCAAGCGGATCGCCGAGGACCTCAAGGTCAAGGTCCGATTCGTGCCGGTGGAGGCCGCGTCGCGGGTAGAGTTCCTGACCTCGGGGAAGGTCGACGTCATCCTCGCCAATTTCACGGTGACCCCCGAACGGGCGCAGAAAGTGGACTTCGCCAAGCCGTACATGAAGGTCTCCCTCGGCGCGGTCAGCCCGAAGGGGAAGGCGGTCACCCGGGAGTCCCAGCTCGCAGGCAAGAGGGTCATCGTCGTCAAGGGCACGACCGCCGACGCCTACATCCAGGCCAAGCACCCCGACTGGAAGATCACCAAATTCGAGCAGTACACCGAGGCGACCAACGCGCTCATCGACGGTCGGGGAGACGTGTGGGTCACCGACAACACCGAGGCGATGGCCTTCTCGCTGAAGAACGAGGACCGGTTCGTCACCGGCATCACCCAGCTCGGCCCCGTCGACTCCATAGCGGGCGCGGTTCAGAAGGGCAACGTCGAGCTCCTCAGCTGGCTGAACGAGGAGCTCGTCCAGCTCGGCGAGGAGAAGTTCTTCCACAAGGACTACGAGCGGACCCTCAAACCGGTCTACGGCAAGGCGGCCAAGCCCGAGGAACTCGTCGTCGAGGGCGGCGCACTCTAGGGGCGGGCATGGATCCACAGGTCATCGGGCGCTATCTGCCCGTCTACGGTCGGGCGGTGCTCGTCACCGTCGAGGTCTCGGCGCTGGGCATCCTGCTCGCCATCGCGATCGGGCTCCTGTGCGCCTCGGTCCGCTACGCGCGGGTGCCGGCAGTCGGCCGACTCGCGGGAGGCTACGTGCAGCTCGCGCGCAACACCCCCCTCATCGTCCTCCTCTTCTTCATCTACTACGGCCTGCCCAAGGTCGAGATCCGGCTCTCCCAGCTGGCCAGCGCCGTGATCGGGCTGGCCTTCATCGGCGGGGGGTACATGGCCGAGGCCTTCCGCTCGGGCCTGGAGTCCGTCGACCGCATCCAATGGGAGTCGGCCGTCTCGCTGGGGATGAGGCCCGGCGCGGCGATGCGCCACGTCGTCGTCCCGCAGGCCGTGTCCGCGTGCTTCCCGGCGCTCGTCGCCAACGTCATCTTCCTCATCAAGGAGACGTCGGTCGTCTCCGTCGTTGCCCTGGCCGACCTCGTGTTCGTCGCGAAGGAGCTGATCGGCAACGAGTACAACACGTCGGAGGCCCTCTTCCTGCTCGTGTTCTTCTACCTGCTCGTCGTCCTGCCGGTCTCCCTCCTCGGATCGCGATTGGAAAGGAGGATCCGCCATGCGGAATTCGGGCATTGAGGTCCTGTTCGAGGGGCGCAACTTCCTCCGCCTGCTCGAGGGCCTGTGGGTGACCGCGTCGATCGCGCTGGCGGCCATGGCGATCTCCGTCGTCCTGGGCGTCCTCCTGGGAATCGTCATGACGTCGCGCAACCGGTTCGTGCGCGCCTGCACCCGCCTCTACCTCGAGTTCGTGCGGGTCGTGCCCCAGCTGGTGCTGCTCTTCGTCGTGTACTTCAGCCTGGCCTCCCAGGCGGGGGTCAACCTGGGAGGCAGGACGGCCGCCGTCATCGTCTTCTCCGTGTGGGGTACCGCCGAGATGGGCGATCTGGTGCGCGGCGCCATCCGCTCCACGCCCTCCCACCAGGTCTACAGCGGCCTGGCCCTGGGCATGACCTCCGCGCAGGTCTACCGGTACGTCGTCCTCCCTCAGACGATCCGCAGGCTCCTGCCCGTGACCATCAACCTGGCGAACCGCATGATCCAGACCACCACGCTCGTCGTCCTGATCGGGGTCGTCGAGGTTCTCAAGACCGGCCAGCAGATCATCGACGCCAATCGCTTCGCCCATCCGACGGCCGCACTGTGGGTGTACGCCGTCATATTCCTCATGTACTTCGCGATCTGCTATCTCATTTCCCTGTTGTCCAAGCGCTTAGAGAGGAAGTGGCAGAGTTGAGCGATCCCCTCAGCGAGCCGTCCCGTCCCGCCGGTGAGAGGATTCCACCGAGGCCGCACGGCCCCGATCGGAACGCCGCCGGGCAGGCCTCCGGAGCGGAGGCCCCCGCAGCCGGCCGGCGGGACGTCATCCTGTCCGCTCGCGACATCGTCAAGGTCTACGACGGCGAGGTCATCGCCTTGAACGGCGTTTCCCTGGACGTCGAGCGGGGCGAGGTGGTGGTCGTCGTCGGCCCCTCAGGCTGCGGCAAGTCAACACTGCTGCGCTGTCTCAACGGCCTGGAGGGGATCCAGGAGGGATCCATCTCCTTCGAGGGCGAGGAGATCCCGAGCGACGACATGCCCTGGCATGTCGTCCGGCAGCGCATAGGAATGGTGTTCCAGAGCTACGAGCTCTTCGCCCACCTCGACGTCCTCGACAATCTCCTGCTCGGGCCGGTCAAGGTCCAGGGAGTCCCGCGCGGAACGGCTGCCAGACGGGCGGGCGAGCTCCTGTACAGGGTCGGACTGCTCGAACGGGCTAGGGCCTATCCCCGGCAGCTGTCGGGTGGGCAGAAGCAGCGTGTGGCCATCGTGCGGGCACTCATGATGAACCCCGAACTGCTCCTCCTCGACGAGATCACCGCTTCTCTCGACCCGGAGATGGTCCGCGAAGTGCTCGACGTCGTCCTCGAACTCGCCGCAGACGGCATGACGATGGTCATCGTCACCCACGAGATGAGCTTCGCACGGGCGATCGCCGACCGTGTGGTCTTCATGGACGCCGGAAGAGTGGTCGAAACCGCCTCCCCGGCGGACTTCTTCGACCGTCCGAGCTCCGAGAGGGCCCGGCAGTTCCTCAACACCTTCACTTTCGACCGGTGACCGCGGCCGGGCTCCGGTCGACAGAACGCGGGGCGGAGTCGGTGACGCCGCGGCCCGGTCGACCGAACCGGGCGGACCGCGAGGGCCTCGCAGAGCAGAGGCCGGCGATGAAGGCCTTCGCGCGTCAGGAGCTCACCGCCTCGGCGGGCGCGGCGCGGACAGCCTGGCGGTCGTCCCCGCCGCCCGTGTCGCCGCGACTCGGCAGGTCTCCGTGGAGGGCCCCTCTCCCGAGGGCATCAGGACGGCGCGGTAGTAGCGCAGTTCGTCGATCGAATCGTAGATGTCCCCGAGCGCCCGATGGTTCCCCGTCTTCTTCGGCGAGGCGAAGTAGGTGCGCGGATACCAGCGCTTGGCGAGTTCCTTCAAGGAGGAGACGTCGACGACCCGGTAGTGGAGGTGCCCGATGACCTCCGGCATATACCGTTCCAGGAAGGCCTTGTCCGTGCAGATCGAGTTCCCGCCCAGCGGCGCCTTCCCAGGTTCGCGGACGTGCCTGACGATGTAGGCGAGGACTCGGGCGGCCGCCTCCTGAAGGTCCAAGCCGTTCTCCCATTCCTCAATGAGCCCCGAGTTCGTGTGCATCGTGCGGACGAACTCGTTCATGTGCGCCACCGCGGCCTGACTCGGGCGTATGAGGACGTCGATCCCCTCGTCGGCCGGCCTGAGGTCCGAATCCGTCACTACGACGGCGACCTCGACCAGCTCGTCGACGGCTGTGTCCAGGCCCGTCATTTCACAGTCGATCCAGACAATGGGATTGTTCACGACGCGGTAGCTCACAGGGGCAGTCTAACGTAGCAAAGAACTTACGTGTACGTAGCCGCGGCGGCGCCGAGACGGAACGGGTTGGCCTATCAGCGGATTCCCCGCACATTTCGCATTCTCGGTACCCCCATCCGGACTCGAACCGGAAACCTGCGGATTAGAAGTCCGTCGCTCTATCCATTGAGCTATGGGGGCGCATCACCCCAAATCTACCGGAGGCGGAGCCGATGCGCATGCCGGACCGCCGCGCTCGGGCCGGAGACGCGGCGAACCGACGGCGGACCTCCGGAGGGAAACGTGCAACCCGCCCGATTGTAGCGGACAATGGGGACGTGACTACCCCGCATATCCATCGTGATCTGGCAGACCTCGTCGCACGGACGATCTCCGCCCTCGATAATGCGCGCCTGCCGCTCAAGCTCCCCGGTTCGGTGCAACTCAACGAGTCGCGCCGTCGTCTGCGCACGCAACTGGCCACGCGCATCCTGCCCCATCTGCGCAGGGACGGCCTGCCCACGGTCGTGGTGTTCGGCGGGTCGTCGGGTGCGGGCAAGTCCACGATCTTCAACTCCCTCCTGGGCAAGGACATCTCGCCCGCGTCGGTCATCCGGCCCACGACCCGGATACCCGTCATCGCCGTCAACTCCGAGGACGCCGAATCGCTGGAAGGGCACGCGATCGTCGACATGGGGCGCCTGGAAGTGGTGGAGAACGCCATACCCGGCCTCATCCTCGTGGACGCGCCCGACCTGGACTCGGTCGACGGCAACAATCGGGAGCTCTCGCGTCGCCTCCTGGACGCCGCCGACCTGTGGCTCTTCGTGACGACTGCCTCCCGGTACGGAGACGCGAGCGCTTGGCAGACGCTCGTCGACGCGCATACGCGCGGCATGAGCGCCGCGGTCGTTCTCAACCGCGTGCCGCGCCGCGCACTGCGTCCCGTGCGCCGCGACCTCATGAACCGCATGTTCGAAGCCGGCATGGGGGAGAACCCGCTGCTCATCGTCCCCGACGCCGGACCCCACGATGCGATGCTCCCGGACACGGCCGTCAAGGAGATCTGGGACTGGCTCAACGTCATCTCCACGACCCACGTCGGCGAGGCGCTCATCGAGCGGACGAGCCAGGCCATGCTCCCCGATCTGCGCCGGCAGCTGCTCGAACTCGCCGAGGCGGTTGAGATGCAGGCCGATTCCGTGCAGGACCTGGGTGAGCGAGCTCAGGCCGCCGCGGCCGACGCGACTCAGAGGATCACGGTCAACGCCAGAATGGGACGCTACGGACAAGGGGCTCCCACGACTTCGTGGCTGTCCTTCGCCTCGACGGGAGGTGCGCTCGCCGGGCTCGTCACCGGCGAGCGGCCGGGCGTCGGCGAGACCCGCAGGAAGACGCACCGCGACGAGGCGGCGGGCTCCGTGTTCGACGGCATCCTCAACGCCGTGCGCGTCGGCATCGACCAGGCCGTCATCACCGTCCAGGCCGCGATCGAGAAGACGTGGCGCGAGGACATCGTCGACACCTCCGACTACCGCGCCGCCGGGGCGCGTCGCGTCGACGCCGACGGCATCATCGAGGAAGCCCTGACGGGGTGGAAGGCGGACCTGTACGCCGAGGCGTCGGCCGCCGGCGACAATCCGTGGTTCACCACCGACGGCCTCGCCTCGATCCTGGGCAGCGCGGCCGGCGGAGTCGCGGGGGCCGAGCACGCGCTGGGCATTCTGAGACTGAGTGGCTCGCTGAGGCCCGCGCGTGAGAAACTGGCCACCCGGCTTGAGCACGCCATGGCTCGCGTCGTTCGAGCATACACTTCGGTGCTAGACGAAATAGCGATCGGCAACGGGCGACAGTTGCGACTTCGGGCCAGTGAGTACCTCGATCGCGTGTGAGGAGGACAGGAATGTCTGAGGGGAATCAGACGGGGACCGCGTACGGCCCCGGGCAGACGGCGGCATACCGGACGATGACTTTCGAGGAGAGGTCCTCGGCTATCAACGGCGTCATGCGGCGCCTCGACAGGCTGCGGGGGGCGATCGACCAGGGAGGGGACTTCTTCGACCCCTTCCTCGCGGCGCGCGCCAAGGAGGAGATCGCCTCCGCCGAGGAACGCGTCCGCGCGGGCATGGGGGTGACGGTCGCAGCGCTGGCGGGGGGGACCGGCTCGGGCAAGTCCACACTCTTCAACGCCCTGTCGGGGTTGAGCTTCGCGGACGCCGGAGAGCTCAGACCCACCACCGAGCAGGCCAGCGCCTGCGTGTGGAACGCCGACGCCGACGCCGTCCTCGACATGATCGGGGTCCATCCGAGCCGCCGCATCGACTACCATTCGATCCTCACCGAGGGCAAGCACGACCTCGACTCCCTCATACTCCTCGACCTGCCCGACCACGATTCCGTGGAGGTCAAGCATTCGGTGCTCGTCGACCAGGCGCTGCCGCTCGTCGACATCCTCATATGGGTCCTCGACCCCCAGAAGTACGCCGACCACCTCATCCACGAAAGCTACCTGTCGGCCATGCGCGAACGGCGGGACCACATGATCGTCGTCGTCAATCAGGTCGACACGGTTCCCGAGGGCGGGCTGCCCAAGATCCTCGACGACGTCAAGATGCTGCTCGAGCGCGACGGTCTGAAGGGCATCCCCGTCTTCCCCGTCTCGGCGCTCAATCGCACGGGCATCGATCCCGTCCTGGAGGCTCTGCGAACCGCCATCCAGGGGACGGAGTCCGTCATCGCCACCACACAGGCGGAACTCGACGGCATTCGGCGCAGGCTCTCGGCGAGCGTGGGCGTGCGCGAACCGGAGCTGGAGGGCGAGGTCTTCAACCGCATCACGAATTCGCTGGTGGAGGCGACGGGTGCGCCGGCCGTCGCGCAGTCGCTCCGGCAGGCGGGGTACACGCTGGGTGAGACCGCCATCGCCACGGCGGACCAGCCCGCCGCCTCGATGGTCGTGGCCACGCGGGACTCGTGGATAGCCCACGTCAAGTCGGGTCTTCCCGACCGGTGGCAGGAGGCGGTGACGAAGGCGATCCCGGACCCGGAGAGGATCCGCCGCACAGTCGGGGGAGCGGTTCGGCAGGTCAGCGTTCCCTCCGTCAACCGGTGGTTCCCCATCGGGCTCATGATCACGGGGATCGCCATAGGAGTGGCGGCCGTCGTCCTCGCCGCCTTCGGCATTCCGGAGGCGATGGGGCCGCGCGTCGTCCTGGGAGTCGTCGGCGGAGCCCTCGCCATCGGCAGTATCGTCTTGGCCCGGTCCCTCCACGCCAGGGCTGGCCGCCGGGCCGCACAACGCTACGAGGCCGACGCCGTCGGGGCGATCCGGTCCGCCGTGGAGCGGATGCTCGTGGAGCCCGCCGAAATCGTCCTCGCCCGGCATCGCCAGGTCCGCGAGTCGCTTCAAGTCTGAGCTCTTGGCCCGCGCCCGTCAGCTGCGTGTCGGCGACGGGACGTCGCACGTTGGCTGAGGCCGGACTTTACCCAGCGGTGCGCCCGGCGACGGAGCATCGTTCTCGACGGACGCCGCCTACGCGGGCTGGGCGGGTGTCCGTCCCCGTACCGGTTGGCGGTCGCGGGGCGGTCCAGGGCCCGCGACCGAGCATCTGCTCTCTTCATCGGTCCACAGAACTTCTGCGCGTTCGCGTTGTCCACACGAGACGAGGATATGCGGCGGAGCGGCCCCCGGTTCGCCGATCCTAGTGGTGTACTACCGGTGCAGCAGAGGGGAGCATCTGATGTCGAACGAAACCTATCTCACGGTGCGCGGATACGCCGGCGCGGATCCGACGCTTTTCTCCAACGGGGCAAGCGGCAGAACGGCCGTGCTCCGCGTGGGCGTCACCGCTCGGACGCGCAATCGCGAGACCGGCAAGTACGAGGACGGCCGGACCGCGTGGTATTCGGTCCGCTGCTACGGAGACCTCGGCGAGAACGTCGCTCTGACGATCCGCAAGGGCGCCCCGGTCCTCGTACGGGGCAAGCTCGTCCAGCGCAGATGGGAGGGAAACGACCGCGTCGAGCGCACGGATCTGGTGATCGTCGCCGATTCGCTCGGATTGGAGCTGACGACGGTCGCGGCCAACTATGCGAAATCCCGCAGGGGAGCGCCGCCATCGTTGGAAGGAGGATCTGGCAGGGATGCGGGCGCGGGATCGAGGGGGCCGCAGGCCGCTTCCCAGAACGTCACGGGTGCATTCGCCGTCGCTAGGAGCATCGGCCCCGGGGAAGGCGTCGGCCTCGCCGACAGCGTTTCCGGAGAACAGACGGAGGAGACGATGGATCCGCGGACCGGAGAGATCCTCCGCGCCGCCGGAGACGACGGCGAATCCGGTGCCCTGAACGGGGGAAGGCCGCCGTACGACCCGGCGGGCGCGTTCGCACAGGTTGTCTAGGCGGCCCGTTCCCCGCCGGTGCCCCGACCGCTCGCAGCCGCTTCGCACTCTGCCTTCCGGTTCGGCGGCCGGGCGCTGGAAACCTGTATCCTTGTGCGGGGCCGGATACGCAATGTTCTGGCGGGACGAACCTTAGACGGATGGAGCCACGTGGCTGAATACATTTACCAGATGATTCACGCGTTCAAGCGCGTGGGCGACAAGACGATTCTCGATGACGTCACCATGGCGTTCTACCCCGGTGCGAAGATCGGCATGGTCGGTCCCAACGGCGCAGGGAAGTCCACGATTCTGAAGATCATGGCCGGGCTGGACGAGCCGTCCAACGGAGAGGCGCGTCTCTCCCCGGGGTACAGCGTGGGAATCCTCCTGCAGGAGCCGCCCCTCGACGAGTCGAAGACGGTGCTCGAGAACGTCGAGATGGGGCGTGCCGATGTGATGGGCAAGCTCAAGCGGTTCAACGAGATCGGCGAGGAGATGGCCGATCCCGACGCCGACTTCGATGCGCTCATGGAGGAGATGGGCAGGCTTCAGACCGAGATCGACGCGGCGGGAGCCTGGGACGTCGACGCCCAGCTCCAGCAGGCCATGGACGCGCTGCGCTGTCCGCCTCCCGACACACCCGTCGCCGTCCTGTCAGGAGGCGAGCGCCGCCGCGTCGCACTGTGCAGGCTGCTTCTGGAAGCGCCGGATCTGCTTCTGCTCGACGAGCCGACGAATCACCTCGACGCCGAATCGGTGCTCTGGCTGGAGCAACACCTCCAACAGTATCCAGGCGCCGTCATCGCGGTGACCCACGACCGCTACTTCCTCGACCACGTGGCCGAGTGGATAGCCGAGGTCGACCGCGGGCGCCTGTATCCCTACGAGGGCAACTACACGACCTACCTCGAAACGAAGGAGAAGCGTCTGGAGGTGCAGGGCAAGAGGGACGCCAAGCTCGCCAAGCGGCTCAAGGACGAACTCGAATGGGTCCGTTCCTCGGCGAAGGGACGCCAAGCCAAGTCGAAAGCCCGCCTGGAGCGCTACGAGGAGATGGCCGCCGAGGCCGAGCGCACCCGGAAGCTCGACTTCGAAGAGATCCAGATCCCGCCCGGGCCGCGACTGGGATCCATCGTCCTGGAGGCGACGCATCTCAAGAAGGGCTTCGGGGACCGCGTCCTCATCGACGACCTCTCCTTCACCCTCCCGCGCAACGGCATCGTAGGCATCATCGGCCCCAACGGAGTGGGCAAGACGACCCTCTTCAAAACCGTCGTCGGGCTCGAGCGGCTGGACGCCGGCGACCTGAAGATCGGCGAAACCGTCAAGATCTCCTATGTCGACCAGAACCGGGGAGGCATCGACCCGGAGAAGAGCCTCTGGGAGGTCGTCTCCGACGGGCTTGACCACATCCAAGTGGGCAATGTCGAAATGCCCTCGCGCGCCTACGTCTCGGCCTTCGGCTTCAAGGGGCCCGACCAGCAGAAGAAGGCCGGAGTGCTCTCCGGCGGCGAACGCAACCGCCTCAATCTCGCCCTGACCCTCAAGCAGGGCGGCAACCTCCTGCTCCTGGACGAGCCCACCAACGACTTGGACGTCGAAACCCTCTCCTCTCTGGAGAACGCGTTGATCCAGTTCCCCGGCTGCGCCGTGGTCATCACCCACGACCGCTGGTTCCTCGACCGAGTCGCCACGCACATCCTCGCCTACGAGGGGACGGAGGAGAATCCCGCAGCGTGGTATTGGTTCGAAGGCAATTTCGAGTCCTATGAGAAGAATAAAGTCGACCGCCTCGGGCCCGACGCCGGACGGCCTCACGCGGTAACATATCGGAAGCTCACGCGAGACTGACGCTCGCCTGCGCCCTCGGAGCGGTGCGAGCGTTCGAATGCACCCGGCCGTTCGGGTCCGTGCCCAGGCCTAGCGGTCCGGGAAGGTGGGTGCGCCGGTCGACGACCGGCGCACCCACCATCACAAGCTTCGTCATTCAGTTCACTTCCGCGGTCTCGGAGGGGGGCGGAACCGTTCCGTGTCATAGTGAGCGGACGCGGCCCACAGACTCCCGGCTTCACCGTTGCGACGAGGAGCACGACGGGGGCGAACGCAGTGAAGAGATCCTGCCGGCGCACTCCGACGCTGAGCCGGCAGGCGTCGGAGCGCGCCGGTCGGTCTCCCCGGCGCTGGTCGGCCTCCTAGTCGTCCTTGTGAGTGATCGACCGGACCTTGACCATCCCCTCCTGCGACATCGTCGCGATGTGACGCCCGTTCTGGAAGAATTTCGCGATGACCAGTCCCCTCCCGTTCTGGGCGGAGGGGCTCTCCAGGTCGGCGAGGATCCAGTCCGATATGTCGAAGTTGCGGTGCCACCAGATCGCGTGGTCGAGCGTCGCCAGCGAGGCGTCGGGGTGCGACCAGTACAGCCCGGTGGCCCGCATGACGGGTTCGAGCATGAACTGGTCGGCGGCGTAGCCCAGCACTGCCCGCTGGAGGAGTTTCGAGGATCCGGCCGGCATGGGCGTGCGCGTGCGGATCCATATGAGCTGGCGGGGCGTGCGGTCCTGCGCGGGACGGATATAGATGTGGCCTCCGACGTGCCGCATGTCCAACGAGTTGGTCGTGGACATGATGTGCCCCCGCGGGTCGTTCAAGCTTGCGAAGAAATCGACGGAGGAGGGGAGGGTCTCGGGGTCCGGCGCCTCGGGCTGAGGCGAGCCGAAGGAAGGGCCGGGTTGGTGGAGCTGCGCCGAGATCCGGGAGGCGAAGATGATGCGCCCGTTCTGGATGGCGTTGACCGTCCTCGTGGAGAACGATCGGCCGTCGTTGAGCTCGGTGACCTCGAAGTCGGTGGGAGAGTCGATGGCGCCGGGGCTCAGGAACGCCGCGGTGATCGAATTGACGAGCCGGTCCTCCGCGGCGGGAAGGGTGTCCGCGGCGACCATCGTCGCCTGTGCGAGGACCTGGCCTCCGTAGACGCGTCCGCCGAGCTGGTAGAGGTTCCTGCCCCGGTACCTGTTGTCGCCCAGCGCTTCCAGACGCAGGGTGTTGAGGACCGTCGCCAGCGGTTCGAGGTCCGTTTCGGGGATGGCGAGGAATCTGGTCATTGAGATGCGGCTTTCGACGGGTCGGGGTGTCCGTTCACGGCAATGCTATCCAGACGGGAGCCGTTCCCCCCTTGCCGGGCCACATGGTGGAACGCGTCCCCTCCGGCGATCCGGTGCGGCGCCCGGACTGCAATCCGTTGCGCAATCTGGCAAGATTGGCAGTGTTCCGATCGACGACGATGGACGGAATCTAGGAGGCCGAATGAAGGAGAATGCCCCGGAGCGCACGCTGTTGTGCGAACTCGCCGATGCGTGGGGCGTCGCCACTGAATACTGGGGGTTCGACGGCAACAAGGTGATGGTCTCCGACCTCACGCTCATCAGGATCCTCGCATCCCTGGGAGTCGACGCGTCGAACGAGCCGTCCGCCCGCCGCGCGCTCGAGGAGGCCCGTATGAGGCCCTGGCGGGAGACCCTTCCGGCCTGCACGGTCGTCAGGGACGACCGCGAATCCCGAGTGGCCGTCCACCTCCCCCACGGGGCGGGTGTGACGGTCGAGGTCGAACTGGAGAACGGGGGAGCCCGGGCGCTCGCCCAAGGAGAGGACTTCACCCCGCCGCGCGAGGTCTCCGGGGTTCTCACGGGCCAGGCTTCCTTCGTCGTCCCCGCGCGGATGCCGCTCGGGTACCACATGCTCCGAGCCCGCATCACCCTCGACGACGGTTCCACCGAAGTCCACGGCGCTCCCTTCGTCGTCGTCCCCCAGCGCCTGGCCTCCCCGGCGGAGCGCGGCATGACCGGGTGGGGGATGACGGCCCAGCTCTACTCGGTGCGTTCCCGCAGGTCGTGGGGCGTCGGGGACACGGCCGACCTGAAGGAGATGTGCTCGCTCTTCGGCGCCATGGGCGCCGACTTCATCCTCATCAATCCGCTCCACGCGGCCGAACCGGTCGGCCACATCACCCCGTCGCCCTACCTTCCCGTGACGCGGCGCTTCTTCAACCCCCTCTACGTCCGGCCGGAGGACGTTCACGAGGTCGCCTACATGCCGGCGGCCCAGCGGGCTCTCGTCACGTGGGCGGGCGAGGAGATCAAGGAGACCGACGTCCTCAACGAAGTCATCGACCGCGATTCGTCGTGGGAGGCGAAGCTCCAGGCCTTGGAGGTCATCTTCGCGTTCGGGCGCAGCAAGGCGCGTCAGCGCGACTTCGAGCGCTTCCGCGCGACGGAGGGCCAGGGGTTGGAGGACTTCGCGCTGTGGTGCGCCCTGCGTGAGAGATACGGCGAGGATTTTCCCGAAGAGCTCTCCTCGCCCGCCACTCCGCACTCGGCGCTCCAGCGGCTCGAGCTGGCCGAGAGGATCGATTTCTTCGCCTGGCTTCAGTGGATCGTCGACATCCAGCTCGAGGACGCCCAGCGGGAAGCCCTCGACTCGGGCATGGCGCTGGGCATCTTCCACGACCTGGCCGTCGGCGTGCACTCCAAGGGCGCGGACGTGTGGTCCAACCCGGGGATCTTCGCTTCGGGGGTGACGGTCGGCGCGCCGCCGGACGTCTACAACCAACACGGGCAGAATTGGTCTCAGCCGCCGTGGAGCCCCGTCGCACTGCGGGAGTCGGCCTACGCGCCTCTGCGGAACCTCGTGCATACGGTTCTGCGCCACGCGGGCGGGCTGCGGGTGGACCACGTCATGGGTCTCTTCCGGCAGTGGTGGATTCCCGCCGGCAACCCTCCCTCCGAGGGCGCCTACGTCCGGTTCGACCACGAGGCCGCGGTCGGGATACTCATGCTCGAGGCGTACCGGGCCGGCGCCGTCGTGGTCGGCGAGGACCTCGGCAATGTCGAACCCTGGGTGCGCGATTACATGCGGGAACGGGGGATTCTCGGCACATCCGTCCTGTGGTTCGAGGCGTACGACGACGGCACGTTCAAGCAGCCGTGGGATCTCCGCCGCGAGACCCTGGTGACCGTCGACACCCACGACCTCCCCCCGGTCGCGGGGTACCTGGCCGGTGAGCACGTGGACCTGCGCGACCGGTTGGGCGTACTGGCCGAACCCGTCGAGAAGGTCCGCGCCGACGCAGAGCTCGAGCGGCAGCGGATGATGTCGCGTCTGGCCGAGCACGGGCTGATAGACGAGAATTCGTCCGAACGCGAGATCATCGAGGCCATGCACCGGTACATCGCGCGCAGCCCGGGGGAGCTTCTGGCGATCGCCCTCGTCGACGCCGTGGGGGAGCGCCGCGCTCAGAACCAGCCGGGCACAGACGAGGAGTATCCGAATTGGCGCCTTCCCCTGGCCGACGGTTCCGAACAGGTGGTCCTCGTCGAGGATCTCAAGGGGAACCCCCGGTTGCGCTCGCTCGTCACCGCCTTCGTCTCCGAACTGCACACCGCCCGCCAATAGGTCTGCGCACCCCCGCCGATAGCAAGTGGGGCGTCTCTTCGCCGTCGGCGAATGCGCAAGCGCACGGCTTTCCCGGAGCCGTGAACGGGCGGTGTGCGCGAACCGAGCGGCACGGGTAGGCTGGGACGCGACCGATTTAAGGAGGAAGTATGAGCGCCAAGGCAGAGTCGTTGATCGCCGCCATCGGCGGACGGAGCAACATCGGCAACGTCGAAGCATGCATCACGCGCCTTCGCATCGAGGTCTCAGACCCGACGAAGGTCGACGAGGAAGCTCTGCGTGAGGCGGGGGCGTTCGGCGTGGTCCTTCAGGGCCCCGTCGTGCAGGTGGTCGTCGGGCCGGAAGCCGATGCCTTGAGCGCCGCGATGTCCAAGCTCCTCGCCTGACCGCCGCGCGCCGGGCCCGTTCGCCGTGGCCGCGCCGGCTGGAATTCGAGCACGCCGTCGGGCCGGTTGGAAGACAGCCGGCCCGACGGCGCGTCTGGGCTCAGGCCCCTGCCGCATCCGCCTTCTGGGCGCGCACGGCCCGTTCTGCGCGGTCCACCGACTCGGAGACCAGACGGATGCAGGCCGGGGCGGCGTCGGCGTTCTCGGCGAGCCAGGCCTTCCCCAGGCTCACGAGGTCTACCCCGAGGTCCGTGCGGCCCGCCAATGAGATCGGGAAGGCGTATTCCAGCATGTTGCTGGCGATCTCCACCGAATGGCCGTCCCACTGGGCGCGCGCGTCCTCGAAGTAGCGGGCTGCGTAGGGGACGAGGGATTCCGGCGTCGCACGCCGCGAGCCGAGCGCGAGGTTGCGCTGGACGGCGTTCGACTCGAAGTCTCCCGTGATCTCCTTCCACACCTTCTCGCGCACCGCGGGATCGGGCATCGCGCCGCGCGCCTGAGCCGAGAAGATCTGACCGTAGGAGGTCGAATCCTTGGCGTACTCCTCGGCGATTTCGGCCTCGCCGATGCGGCCGGCGGCGGCCAGCGCGATGACGATCCCCCAGCGGACCTCGGCGTCGACGAGGTACCCTTCCGGAAGGCCCTCGCCGTCGAGCCATCCGGCGATGCGGTCGAGCTGTTCGTCCGTCTTCGCCAGGCGCATGGCGGCCGAGGCCACCTGCAGCTGGTTGTCCGAGCCGGGCTCGGCCTCGGAGAGGATGTCGAAGACCCTCGCGGCGACGGCGTCGTGGAGGGCCTCCCGCCCGGCGGGGGCCGAGTAGACGGTCACGGCGGTGATCAGCTGGTTCAGGATGTAGCGCAGCACGGTCCCGTCGGTCTCATCGGGGAGGGCCTTCAGGACGATCCGGGTGTAGTCGGTGGCGCTCATGAGACCGTCGCGGCACATGTCCCAGGCGGCGAAGAGCACGCTCGTCCGGGCGAGCCGATCCTCGAACGCGTCGAGGCGCTCGACCGCGGCGCCCAGGGACTTCTCGTCCAGGCGAATCTTCGCGTACGCCAAATCCTCGTCGTTGACGAGAAGGATGGCCGGCCGCTTGACGCCCGCGAGTTCGGGCACTTCCGTGAGTTCTCCGTCGATGTCCAGCTCGACGGAGAAGGTACGGGTCAGCTTCCCGTCGATCACGTCGAAACCGCCCACCCCGATGCGGTGGGGGCGCAGGGAGGCGCGGCCGTCGGACTCCTGGCGGATCGCGAAGGACTCGACGCCGCCGCCCTTCTCGACGATCTCGGGGGAGAGGACGTTGGCGCCGGCCTCCTGGAGCCACACCTTCGTCCAGCGCGAGAGGTCGCGGCCCGACGTGGCCTCCAGTTCGGCCAGAAGGTCGGCCAGCGTGGCGTTGCCCCAGGCGTGCTTGGCGACGTAGGAGCGCACCCCGGCGAGGAACTCCTCCAGGCCGACCCACGCCACGAGCTGCTTGAGCACCGAGGCGCCCTTGCCGTAGGTGATCTGGTCGAAGTTGACGAGCACGTCCTCGATGTCGCGGATGTCCGCGGCCACCGGGTGGGTGGAGGGCAGGAGGTCCTGCTGGATCGCCCCCGACTTCTCCGAGGCCAGGAAGGTCACCCAGGCGTCCTTCCACCGCGTGTTCTTCACCGCGGCCAGGTGGCTCATGAACTCAGCGAAGGATTCGTTGAGCCACAGGTCGTCCCACCACTTCATCGTCACGAGGTCGCCGAACCACATGTGCGCCTGCTCGTGGAGGATCGTGATGACCCGGCGGTCGACCATGGCGCCCGTGGGCTTCGTGCGGAAGATGTAGGACTCGACCAGCGTCACGTTGCCGGGATGCTCCATCGCGCCCGCGTTGTACTCGGGGCAGAAGACCTGATCGTATTTGCGGAAGGGGTAGGGGAAGCCGTAGTTGGCCTCGTAGAACTCGAAGCCCTGCTTCGTCACCTCGTAGATCTCGTCGGCGTCGACGTATTCGATGAGCGACTTGCGCGCCCAGATGCCCAGCGGGATCTCGCGGCCGTCCACCGAACGGTAGACGTCGCCCTCTGCGCTCGCATAGGGCCCGGCGATGATCGACACGAGATAGGTCGATATGCGCTCGGTGGGCGTGAACTGCCAGGTGAACACGTCCTCGCGTGTGGCGACCGGCTCGGGGGATGGCGAGTTCGACAGGACGGTCCAGGCTTCGGGCGCGTCGATCGTCAGCGTGAACTCGGCCTTGAGATCGGGCTGTTCGAAGCAGGCGAAGACGCGCCTGGCGTCGGCCACCTCGAATTGCGAGTAGAGGTAGACCTCGCCGTCGGCCGGATCGACGTAGCGGTGCAGTCCCTCGCCCGTGCGCGAATAGCTCATCGTCGCCTCGACTCGGACGGTGTTCTCCGGCGCCAGGTCCTCCAGCGGGAAGCGAGAATCCGCGAAAGCGCCGGCGTCGAGCACATTGCCGTTGAGGACCACCTTGTCCACCGACTCGGCGACGATGTCGAGGAACGTCGACGCCCCCGCCTCGGCGGTGAAGTCGATCTCGGTGATCGAGGAGAAGACCGTCTCCGATCCCGTGAGGTCGAGGTAGACGCGATAGGCCTCGGTGGAGATGAGCGCCGCGCGCCGCGCCGCCTCCGAGCGTGTCAGATTGGTGCCTGGCATTGAATTCCTTTCGAATAGACAACCGCATACAAGGGTACGCGATCCCCCGCTCCGGCATCGGCTTGCGCTGAGCCTCCGGCCCCTCCGCCGCCGAACCGAAAGGGGCCCGCCACCGCCCGACGGCCGGGAGCGGTCACTTGGCAGGCGATTCGGGGGAGCCGTCGACCACGGCCATTTCGTTCGGCGTGACCGGGAGATCCCATGAATTCAGGAGCTCGCCGGTGGAGATCTGAATCATGTGCAGCTTCTTGGTCGCCGGCTCGGTCACGTAGGCGTAGTCTCCCACCGCCTTGACGTTCGGGCCGGGCTCCTGCCAGTTCTCCTTCTCCCTCCACGGCTTGACGACGTCCACTTTGCGCAGGACGTGTCCGGTGCCCGAGTCGAGGATGTTGAGCTTTCCGTCGTAGGTCAGGACGAGGCTCTCGCCGTTCTTGCCGCGAGCGAGGGAGCGGAACCAATAGGACGAGCCGAGTTCGACCGCGGTGATCGTGGCGCTCTCGGTGTTGAGCAGGCCCACCTTGGTCGGGCGCTCTGGCTTGGCGTCCTTGTCGACCTTGTAGTCGGTGAGGTTGACGGGGGAGGCGGGGGAGCCGGCCTGGTTGCCCGAACGCTGGTAGGCCTCCGGGACCGCGACCTTGTGGAAGGCTCCGTCGCGGTAGACGAGCGGCCCGTTCGTGCAGCCGAAGGACACGACGTCTCCGTCGCCGTCGGACTTGGCCGCGGCTTCGCCGTGGACGCCGGGGCAGTCGGCCGACTCGGCCACGGCCTTCCCGGATGCGTCGACCTTCTGGACGGTGTGCCGCTCCTGTTCGGTTCCCTTCGTCGTCAGGACGCCTCCGTCCGCGAGCGGAACGGCGACTCCGTGATGGGGTGCGCCGGTCTCGATCGTCGTGATCTCGTCGGCGGTGATCTTGCCGTCGGTGAAGGCGTCGGACTTGAGGACCTGGGCCGTTCCCTGGCCATCGGAGAAGAGGGCGGTCTTCCCATGGTGGACCACGACGTGCCCCGCTTTGGGAGCCTTGATCTCGGCTCCGGTCAGTTTGGGGGTCTGGGTGTAGTAGTGGAAGTGATCCTCGTGGGGGACGGAGACGAGCCCGGCGTCGAAGAGTCGGAACCGATCCCCGTCGGAGACGAGGACGTGACGTCCGTTCCCCGCCGGATTGAGCCGAAGGAAACCGTCGTGCTTCGTCGTGGCCAGGACTTTGCCCGTCGCTCCGTCCATAGTGAGCAGACCGCCGTCGTAACCGATGACGACGCGGGGCCTGAGGGAGGAGACCTCCTTGCGACCCCCGTCCTTCCCGCCGCCGCGCCCCTCCGAAGCGGACGAGGGGGAGCCGCTCCCCGACTGGGAACCGGAGGAGCCGCAGCCGGAGAGGACGAGGGCTCCGACCGCGACGGTGGACAGAACCTTGAGAATGCGTGGAATGATCATATCCGCCAGACTACCTGAGAATGATTATCGTTCACAAACATAGGCGGTCATTCGCATTCCCTCCGGCGCCTGGGCGCGGTGGAGCGGTCTCGCGGATGTACCCCGGGCCGTCCGGATCCGTCACTCGCCCGGCTTACCAGATGCGCACGCGCTCCTCGGGGGGCAGATAGAGGGCGTCGCCTTCGGTCACGCCGAAGGCCTCGGCGAAGGCGTCGACGTTCTTGACCACTCCGTTGGTCCGGAACTCGTCGGGGGAGTGGGGATCCGTGGCGATCTGCTTGGTCAAGGCCTCCGTGCGGTCCTTGCTCTGCCAGACCCTCGCGTAGGACAGAAAGAACCGCTGGACTCCCGTGTATCCGTCGATGACGGGCGCGTCCGCGTACGTCCGCCCCTGCCTGGCCAGGGCGATCCCGTAGGCTTTCAGCCCTATGGAGACGCCTCCCAGGTCGCCGATGTTCTCGCCCAGTGTGAGGGCGCCTCGGACGTGATGGGGGCTGTCGGAGTCGAACTGGGCGGGGACGTAGGCGTCGTACTGGGCGACGAGGGCCGACGTCCGCTCTTCGAACGCCCTGCGGTCCTCGTCCGTCCACCAGTTGTCGATTGCCCCGTTCGCGTCGAACTTCGAGCCCTGGTCGTCGAAGCCGTGGCCTATCTCGTGGCCGATGACGGCGCCGATCGCGCCGTAGTTGAGCGCGTCGTCGCGATCGGGGTCGAAGAAGGGGAACTGCAGGATGGCAGCGGGGAAGACGATCTCGTTCCACAGGGGGTTGTAGTAGGCGTTGACCGTCTGCGGCGACATGAGCCATTCGCTGCGGTCCATGTCCTCGCCGAGTTTGGCGAAGTCCCTGGCTACCTTGAAGCGCGCGCTCGCACGTGCGTTGTCGAGGAGGTCGTCGCCGATCCGGAGGGCGGAGTAATCTCGCCACTCGTCCGGATAGCCGATCTTGGCGACGAAGGAGTCGCACTTCTCCAAGGCCCGCCTCTTCGTCTCGTCCCCCATCCAGTCGAGCGCGCGGATCGACTGGCGGTAGGCCTCCAGGAGGTCGTCGACGAGGCGCAGCATCCTCTCCTTGTGGGACGGAGGGAAGTGCCTGGCGACGTACTCTTTGCCGACGGCCTCGCCGAGGGCCCCTTGGACGAAGCGCACGCCCCGCTTCCACCGCTCGCGCTGTTCGACGGTTCCGCGCAGCGCCCTCCCGTAGAAGTCGAAGTCGGCGTCGTCGATCTCCTCGGTGAGGTAGGGGGCGCGGGCCTGCAGGATCCGCCAGCGGGTATAGGCCTTCAAGTCCTCCAGAGGGGTGCGGTTCCACAGTCTGGCGGCGGAGGCGATCGCATCGGGGTTCGCGACGATCGCATCGGCCATCCGCTCGAGCGGGGCTCCGGCCGCTTCGAACGCCGCGTTCCACGCGAATCCTGGGGTGCGGTCGAGGAAGTCCGTCCACGTGAAGGGGTTGTTGACCTTGTCGACGTCGCGGGTGTCGACGACGCTCATGTGCGCTGCGGCGATTTCCCTCTCCATGGCGAGGACCGCGCGGGCCTGCGCCGCTGCGGTCTCCTCGTCCAAGCCGTAGCCGAGGGCCAGCAGACGCGGCACGAAGGCCTCGTACTCGGCGAGCACGCCGGCGTGCCGGGGGTCGCGGTAGTAGGCCTCGTCCGGCAGGCCGATGCCCGACTGGGAGACGAAGACCGTGTAGCGGGAGGGGTCGTTGAGATCGGAGGCGACTTCGTAGGAGAAGAAGGCGTGCACGCCCGTCGCCGACAGAGCGCCGACCGCGCGCGCGAGCTCCTCGCGGTTCGCGGCCGCCTCGACCGGCGCCAGATCCGCCTCCAGCGGTGCGGTTCCCTTGGCGTTGAGGGTGTCGACGTCCATCCAGCTGTTGAACAGCCGAGCGATCTTCCCGGCCTCGCCCTCGGTGGGGTTGGCCGCCGCGAGTTCCTCGATGATCTGGCGGACCTGCTCCTCGGCCTGAAGCGCCAGGGCGGTGAAAGAGCCGTCGGAGGCCAGATCCGTGGGAATCTCGTGAGAGTCGATCCACGAGCCGTTGATGGCGCGGAAGAGATCGTCCTGAATGCGGACCGTGGAATCTGCGCCCTCCAGAACCCGGGCCAGGGCGTTGTTCGTAACCGTCATGGCGCCAAGCTTACGCAAGTCCCAGAGGCCGGAGGGACATGGCCGGTACCATGGCGCCCATGCGCGTACACATTGCGACGGACCACGCAGGGTTCGAACTGAAGGAATATCTCGTCCCCAGGCTCGCCGAGGCGGGCTACGACGTCGTCGATCACGGGGCGGCAGAATACGACGCCCTCGACGACTACCCGCCGATGTGCATCGAATGCGGGAAAGCGGTCGTCGCCGATCCCGGAAGCCTGGGAATCGTCCTCGGAGGATCGGGGAACGGCGAGCAGATCGCGGCGAACAAAGTGCCCGGCGTGCGGGCGATTCTGGCCTGGAACGAATCGACGGCCGAGCTGGGCCGCGAGCACAACGACGCCAACGTCGTCTCCATCGGCGCGCGGCAGCACGAGCCCGCCCGGGCCTTCGAGCTCGTCCGAACCTTCCTGGAGACGCCCTTCAGCGGAGACGCCCGGCACCGGCGTCGCATCGGCCTGCTCGCCGAATACGAGGCGGAACGCGGCTGAGCCTGCCGGGCCGGTACACGATGTCGCCGCGATTGACAACCGGAAGGCAGCACCATCGAGTGGAGGGGCGATCTCTGTTAGATTTCCGAGGGAAAGCGGGGGATTCAGCAACTGAACTGATGATCTGATTGGAGAGACGCTGATGCTTTCCCGGGCGAAAGGGCACGCCGCCCGCATCGCAATGACGCTCGCCGCCTCCGTCCTCGCGCTGGCCTCCTCGATCGTGGCGCTGCCGCAGCCGGCAGCCCACGCCGAGAAGCCCCACGGCGAGAGGCTGAACAAGAAATACGCGGTCGCCGACACCGACTACCCGGTTCCGCAGAGCAACGTCCTATGGGTGAGCCCCGAAGGCGACGACGGCGCCGCAGGCGCGCAGAACGCCCCGCTCAAGTCGGTTGCGGCGGCGGCGAAGAAGGCGACGGACGGCACGACGATCGTTCTCAAGAGCGGCGTCTACCGCGAACCCCATTTCTCCATCGCACAAGACGACGTCACCCTCCAGGCGGCGCCTCACGCGGAGGTGTGGCTCAAGGGCAGCGACGTCGTCGGGGCCTCTCGGTGGAAGAAGGACGGCAAAGTCTGGAAGGTCACGGGGGACTTCCAGAACTTCTGCCACGTCTGCACCACGAACGCCAAGCCCAGCGTCGAGGGAATCGCCGCCTTCCCGGAGCAGGTCTTCATCGGCGACCAACCCCTCAAGCAGGTGGACAGCAAGGACAAGGTCGGCCCGGGAACCTTCTACGTCGAAGACGCCACGCCGACGACCTTGAAAGTCGCCGACGACAGGACCAAGGGCTACAACGTGGGCAAGCAGGACAGCGTAACCTACTACGTCGGATCGGATCCGACCGCTGGAACCACGGAGATCTCGCAGCGGAGCCGGGCCTTCACCTCCACGGGCTCGGGCTTGGCGATGAAGGGCGTCAACGTCGCCCAGTTCGCCCCCAATCACGCATGGGACTTCAACGACCCCCGGCTCGGAAAGGAGAGCGGGCCCGTCGCGGTGAGCGTCAACGGCGCGGGAAGCGTGATCCAGGACGGCGTGTTCGCCCAGAGCTCGTCCACCGGCTTCTTCTTCGACCACGCCGAGAACAGCCGCTTCGTCAACAACAAGGTCTACGACAACGGAGCCACCGGTCTGGGAGGCAACCGCACCCACGGCACCACGGTCGAGAAGAGCGTCTTCTCCGCGAGCAACGCGGCCGGAATGGAGATCGACGGGACCAAGTGCAAGGGCTACTGCACAGTCGGCGACGTGAAGATCACCCACGCCAAGGACGTCACTTTCCGCGAGAACGTCGTGGACTACTCGGGCCGGCAGGTGAGCCACGTGGACAAGGGCAAATCGACGCCGCCGGGATTCTGGTGCGACGAAGGGTGCATCAACGCCGTCGTCGTCAACAACTTCTTCACGAATTCCAGCTCCGCCATCTTCATCGAGGTGTCGGCCGGCGGAGTGGTCGCATCCAATGTCATCGAGAGCTCGGGCATGGGAATCACTCTGTCGGGATCCGAAAGGGTCAAGGTATACAACAACACCGTCTCCCGAACCCTCGCATCGATCACGGTGAATGAGGACGAGCGGTCCAACGGATGCAACGCCGTCGACGCCAACAGGCGATGCATCGCGAACGAGTCGTGGTCCCAGGAGCAGCATCTGTCATGGGACGCGACGAAGAACGAAGTGTACAACAACATCGTCTCGTCGCGGCCGGGCCTGAACGGCAGTCGACGCCCCTGGTGGTCCTACCCGATCCGCACCGCCGGCGGCGCGGACGAGGACGGCAGTTCGAAACTGTACAGCAACTCCCTGTTCACCGGGCTCGACTACAACGCCTACTATCGCAACGGCCTGGCGGGCGATCCCTACCTCATGACGTGGGACACCCCCGAGGGCGCGGGCAAGACCGACGTCCGCTTCTCCCGCACCAAGGACATCGCCGAGGACTCCCGGACCGATAAGCGGATTGATGGTTTGGAGCGTCATGCGCTCGATCAGTTCGGTGCGCGGTCGGCTAATCCGTTCTTCGTCAAGGAGGCTGATGGTGACGCGGATTTCAAGAAGAGCGATTATCACTTGAAGGCGGGCAGTCCGGCTCGGGGTTCGGGGAAGGCTCTTCCGGCTGATGTGGCCAAGGCGATCGATCCGTCGGGCACGACGGTCAAGCCCAATGCGGCCGTGGACCGCGGAGCACTCGTCAACGTCAAGATGAAGGGAGACGGGTGACCGGCACCCCGAGCGTGCCTTCCCCGATAGCCGCATGACACGGCGGGCGTCCCTCCCGCTCGAACCGCACGCTTGCGCCTACGGGCGCGATGGGCCGGGTGATTCTGAGCGGCCCGCGCGTTCGCACCGCCTCGATCGGCCCGCCCGCAAACGGGTCGACCCTTCGAATAGAATTCCCGATTTCCAAGAAGAAGATAAAGAAAAGGAGAGAAGACGATGCATTCGCATATGGCTCGAAGAGCCTACCGCTGGCTGACGGCCTTCGCGGCGGTTTTCGTGGCGATCTCGACGATCGTGGCGCTGCCGCAGTCCGCCCGGGCCGCGGAACGCCTGAACCACAAGTATTCGGTTCCCGACACCAACTACCCGGTTCCGCAGAGCAACGCGCTGTGGGTGAGCCCCGATGGGAACGACTCGGCCAATGGAAGCGAGAAAGCGCCGTTCAAGACGATCAAGCATGCCGCCAAGCAGGCGAAGAAGGGCACGACGATCGTTCTCAAGAGCGGCGTCTACCGCGAACCCCATTTCTCCATCGCACAAGACGACGTCACCCTCCAGGCGGCGCCTCACGCGGAGGTGTGGCTCAAGGGCAGCGACGTCGTCGGGGCCTCTCGGTGGAAGAAGGACGGCAAAGTCTGGAAGGTCACGGGGGACTTCCAGAACTTCTGCCACGTCTGCACCACGAACGCCAAGCCCAGCGTCGAGGGAATCGCCGCCTTCCCGGAGCAGGTCTTCATCGGCGACCAACCCCTCAAGCAGGTGGACAGCAAGGACAAGGTCGGCCCGGGAACCTTCTACGTCGAAGACTCCACGCCCACCACGTTGAAGTCGGCGAACGGCACGTCGAAGCAGTACAACGTCGGCCGCCAGGACAACATCACGTACTACGTGGGATCCGACCCGACGGCCGGAACCACGGAGATCTCCGAGAGAAGCCGCGCGTTCACCGCGACCGGACGGCACTTCGCCATGAAGGGCGTCAACGTCGCCCAGTTCTCGCCGAACCAGGTCTGGGATTTCAAGGATCCGCGGCTCGGATCCGAGAGCGGGCCCGTCGCGGTGAGCATCAACGGCGCGGACAGTGTGATCCAGGACAGTACCTTCGCTCAGAGCGCGACTTCGTCATTCTTCTTCAATCACGCTGAGAACGGCCGCTTCGTCAACAACAAAGTGCTCGACAACGGCGGGGCTGGAATGGGAGGGAACTACTCCCACAACCTAACCATCGAGAACAGCGAATTCTCCGGTAACAATGCCGAAGGGTTCCTGACGAACGGAAGCCTCTGCACCGCTTACTGCGGCATAGCCGATGTGAAAATCACCCATGCAAAGAGTGTTACATTCCGCGGTAATAAAGTGGATTATTCACAGAAAAAAGTCAACCATACCGATAAAAACAACAAAATGCCCATAGCATTTTGGTGCGACGAGGGCTGCATCGGAACGGCGACAGTGAATAACTTCTTTACCAATGTCGGTCAGGCAGTAGGCTATGAAGTTTCCAGCGGTGGAGTAATCGCATCCAATATCATAGAGTCTTCCGGTGCCGGAATCAATGTTATGGGCAGCGACAAAGTCAAAATCTATAACAATACCATATCTCGCACTTTCCGTCCCATAAATATTGGGGAAGACAAGCGAGCCAAAGGGTGCAACGCCTATGATACCAATAAGAAGTGCATATCGGGAGAAAAATGGTCACAATCGCAAAAACTCAGTTGGGATACCACAGGCACTCAACTGTACAATAACATTATCTCATCTCGATTGACGGTGCAGAACGATTCCTCCGGTCCGTACTGGGCGTATCCGATCCGGACCATCGGCGCGGACAATCTCGACGGGAGCGCCAAGCTGTACAGCAACGACTTGTTCGAGGGCATGGACTACGACGCTTTCTACCGCTCCAGTCCCCAAGCCGAACCCTATGTGCTGACATGGGATTTGAAGGACAAGCCCGACCCCGTCAACATCCTGTTCTCGCGGACGTCCGAGATCGCCTCCAACCCGGCGGTCAACAAGAAGATTGATGGTTTGGAGCGTCATGCGCTCGATCAGTTCGGTGCGCGGTCGGCTAATCCGTTCTTCGTCAAGGAGGCTGATGGTGACGCGGATTTCAAGAAGAGCGATTATCACTTGAAGGCGGGCAGTCCGGCTCGGGGTTCGGGGAAGGCTCTTCCGGCTGATGTGGCCAAGGCGATCGATCCGTCGGGCACGACGGTCAAGCCCAATGCGGCCGTGGACCGCGGAGCACTCGTCAACCCGATGATGAAGGCCCAGTGACGACGGACGTCCCTATGCCCATAGGGACGGACATTCGAAAGGCGGTCCCCGGGCTAAGCCCGGGGACCGCCGTCTCCTCGGTTCGAGTCAGATGTAGATCGCGGGGTCGATGGAGAAGACGTCGTCCGCCTTGCGCTCGTGAAGCCTGGCGGGAACGCCCACCGCCGTGGTATTGGCGGGGACGTCCTTGACAACGACCGCGTTCGCGCCTACGTGTGCGCCCTCGCCGAGGGTGATCGGCCCGAGGATCTTCGCGCCGGCGCCTACGACGACTCCGTCGCCGAGCGTCGGATGGCGTTTCGTGGCCTCCAACGACGTCCCACCCAGTGTGACGCCGTGATAGAGCATGCAGTCGTCGCCGACCTCCGCCGTTTCGCCGATGACCACGCCCATGCCGTGGTCGATGAAGAACCGCCGCCCGATGGTCGCCCCGGGATGGATTTCGATCCCCGTGACCGCCCGCACCGCTTGGGAGACGAACCGGGCTGGAAGCCGCAGCCTGGGCGAGCGCTTCCACATCGCGTGAGCGAGGCGGTGGCCCCACACCGCGTGGATGCCCGGGTAGCACAGAACGACCTCGAGGGCCGACCTGACCGCCGGGTCGTGTTCGCGGGCGGCGCGAACGTCTTCCCGAGCGCGCTCGATGAAGTGCGGCAGCCGAAGTGCCATCGATGATCCTCTTTTCGCCTAACCTGAGCCCGGCGGGTCCGAACCGGAGGGTCGGGCCCGCATGCGGACGTGACGTGTACCGACTATAGTCCGCGAGGCCGCCTCCCCATCGTCTGCCGAGCCGGGGCGGACAAGCGGACGCAGGCCCGCCCCGGCTCGGAGCGGCGAAGCGGATCAGTCGACGAGTCCTGCGAACAGCGGAGTCGACAGATAGCGCTCGCCGAAGTCGGGAACGATCGCGACGATCGTCTTCCCCTCGGCCTCGGGGCGTTGCGCGACCTCGACGGCGGCTGCGAGGGCCGCGCCCGAGGATATGCCGACGAGCAGTCCCTCCTCGGTGGCGGCTCGTCGAGCTGTGGCGATGGCCGTCTCGGAGGGGATGGCGATGACTTCGTCGTACAGATCGGTATCGAGGACATCGGGGACGAAATTGGCGCCGAGGCCTTGGATCTTGTGAGGCCCCGCAGTGCCCTCGGAGAGCAGCGGCGACTCCGCCGGTTCGACGGCGACGAGCTTGACGCCGGGCTTGTGGCGGCGCAGCGCGCTGCCGGTGCCCGTGATCGTCCCGCCGGTGCCGACGCCTGAGACGAGGTAGTCGACGTCGCCCTCCGTGTCCTGCCAGATCTCCTCGCCCGTCGTGCGCTCGTGAACGGCGGGGTTGGCGGGGTTGGCGAACTGGGAGGCGAGAATCGCGCCGGGAGTCTGAGCGACGATGTCCTCGGCCCTCTCCACGGCGCCGCGCATGCCCTGGGCGGGTTCGGTCAGGATGAGCTCGGCGCCGAAGGCGCGCAGAAGCGCACGCCGTTCCCTCGACATGGACGAAGGCATGGTCAGGATGACCTTGTAGCCGCGCGCGGCGCCCACCCAGGCCAATCCGATGCCGGTGTTGCCGGAGGTGGCCTCGACGATCGTTCCGCCGGCGGGCAGCCGGCCGGAGGCCACCGCGGCGTCGATGATCGCGACGGCTATGCGGTCCTTGACGGAATTGGCGGGGTTGTAGAATTCGAGCTTGGCCAGCACGACGGCCTTCGCTCCCTCGGCTAGGCGGTTGATGCGGACGAGCGGGGTTCTCCCAACGAGCTCGGTGGCGTCGGCGTAGATTTTGGACATGTGTCTCTCCTGTGAACGGTTGAATGTGGAAGCGTTAATCCGAGGCGCGACGGGCGCCGCGCGATGGATGGACGAGCGTCGAGAGCGTGCGCCGTGCGCACCACGAAAGCCCGACGCTCTAGAGACACAGACGACAGGGAGCACAGGAGAGGGGCGTGTCGGCGGTGTTGGCCATCTCCTCGTCCTTTCTCCGTGTCGCATTGCGGATTCGCCGTTGCGTGACCCTCTCGGCAAGGAAAACGTTCGCACACTTCCGCGAGCTCTGTCCAGCGGATCCGCATTGCGGTCGCCCTCGGCGAATCGGGGACGGAGGCGGACCGCGCTCCCTGAGCTCGACAGGGGAAAGCCGACCGGATCAGCCGATGACGGCACGGCCCGCGCGGACTCGGCCTGCGGGCCGCTCGACCAGTCGCGTGCCGCCCTCCAGGACGCCTACGGATCCGGACGAGAGCCGGGAAACGAGGGACGACAGGCGCTCGCCTTCGTCGCAGACGACGGTCACCCGCACGCCTTCGGCCCGGTAGTCGGGCTCGGCCGCGAAGCCCGCTGCGCTCAGTTCGGCCAGGTAGCGCCCCGCGTCGGCGTGCGGGAGGAGCGCATTCCACACCGGTAGGCGCTCCCGGGTCACAAGAGGCGCGTCTTCGAGGCATTCGCGCACTGCGTCGGAGTAGGCTCGGACGAGCCCGCCGGTGCCCAGGAGCGTGCCGCCGAAATACCTGGTGACGACGGCTACGACGTCGACGATCCCCGTTCCCGCCAGGACGTCGAGCATCGGACGCCCGGCCGTTCCGGAGGGTTCGCCGTCGTCGGAGGAGTGGGAGACGGGAAGCGCCCCGGGCGTCGAGATGATGAACGCCGCGCAGTGATGTCTGGCGTCGGGCATGGCCGAACGCCGTGCCGAGATGACCTCGCGGGCCTCCTCGGGGCTCCCGGCTCTGGCGACCAGGGCGAGGAATCGGGATCGCCTGATCTCGAGCTCATGGGTGAGGAGGGCGCCGGCGGGCAGCAGAAGGTCGCTCACATGCACCATTATCCATCCATGGGATCCCGCCTGTAGGATCCCTGCGACCTCCGGCTTCCCGTCGGGCGGGACGAGCGGCGGCCGTGCCGTCCCGGATCGCGAGGCATTGACTCCGCGCGGACCGTGCCCATAGAATTTTCCATCGAACCGCCAGCCGAAGTTAGAAAGAATCACATGGCCAAGAAGTCGAAGATCGCGCGCAACAGACAGCGAGAGGCCGTCGTCGCCCGGTACGCAGAACGCCGGGCGAAGCTGAAGAAAGCGTCCGTGGACGTCAACCTCACGCAGGCCGAGCGAGACGCCGCCATGGCTCAACTCCATAAACTGCCGCGGGACGCCTCGCCCGTGCGCCTTCGCAACCGCGACGCCGAGGACGGACGCCCTCGCGGCTATCTTCGTAAATTCGGCCTATCTCGCGTGCGTCTGCGCCAGATGGCCAATGACGGCGAACTCCCGGGTGTGACTAAGTCCTCCTGGTGATCCGGGCGTCCGACCGGCTTCCGGAATGACGGCGGTGGCTTCCGTCGGGTAGTCTTTTTCCCTGTGTGTGGGCGATCGTCCGCGCGATGTCCATTGAGTCGCCATGGCGGCCCAGTATCGAGAGGAGCGGTAGCAATGGCAGTACCCAAACGGAAGATGTCCCGCAGCAATACGCGCTCTCGCCGTTCCCAGTGGAAGGCACAGCTCACCGAGCTTCAGACCGTCCGCGTTCAGGGCCGCGACGTGCGCATTCCCCGTAGGCTCGTGAAAGCCTACAAAGCCGGACTCATCTCCGACTGATCGGAGATCTTCGCAGGGAAGGACCCGGGCCTCCGGGGCCTTCCCTTTTGCTTGCTCTTTCAGTGTTCCGCCGATCCGCCCCCTGCTCCGGGCCACGGCCTCGCACGCGCCTTCGTCGCCCCGCTCGGTTGGCGCACCGCCTTCCACCGTAGGCTCCGTCGGCGGTGAAGCGGTCCCTCGCCGGCGTTCGAGCGGCGCGCACGCCTGTCTCCCCTTCATCGGCGAATGGGCGCGATAACCTGGTGCCTCGTAGTGAATAGGAGGTACCCCGTGCGCCTGACGAAGCTTGCCGGAATCCTTGCCGTGTCGACGAAGAGGGCTTTCCGCCCCGCTCCCGCTCCACCCGACGCGCCGCTGCCGGAGCGTTCGAAGCGGACGACTGCGGCGGCCAGCGGGGCGGCCGCTCTCGCCTCGTTCCTGGGAGACGCTCCGGGTGACTGCGCGCCTGCCGCCCTTCTGCATGCGCTGTGCTTCGAACCGACGGTCGACTTGCTCTCCGATCCGGCCGTTCCCGTCCCCGTTGCGGGGCTCGTCGTGTCCGATCAGCAGTGGGAGCTCGCCGAGCCGGTGGCCATCGGCTCGGCGGTGACAGTGGACGTCCAGCTCGCCTCGATCGTCCGCGATTCCTCGTCGACGAGTCTGTTCGTCCGCGCAAGGATCCGATGCGCAGACCGCCCGGTCTACCGGGAGGTGACCGTGTACGTCGCCAGGAAGGCCGGGGGAGAGGCCTACGAGGTAGGGCGGACTCCTCGGATCGAGGTTCTCGACCACCGCCGGGCCTACGGAACCAATGCGTCGGGACGCCTGGACATCGGGCAGAACGCCGCCGTGTCCTCTAGGGTCTTCCGGGTGGCCGATTCGCGGCGATGGGCGCGGATCACAGGCGACGCCAATCCCATCCACACGTCGTCCCTCGCCGCCAAGGCCTTCGGCTACCGCAAGGCGGTGCTCCACGGGGCCGCCGTCGACGCCTGGATGGCCCACGAGGCCGGGCTCGACGGAGCGGCGCCCTGTTCGGGCGGCACGCACTTCCGCGCTCCTGCGCTTCTGCCCGCCCATTGCGAACTCGTCCGACTTGGGGCGGAGGATTTCGCCGTCGTCGATCGGGACAGCGGACGCGATCTCGTGCACGCCAGGCTCACCGGCGTGCCGGACGGCCGCGGCTCGGAGCGGGGGCTCGTCCTGCCGCGCGACGACGGCCGCCCCAGCTCGACTTTCCTGGGCAGAGGGATGGCCGCGGCCGCGGCCGTCAGGCACCCGAGGGCCCGCGCGGTCATCGAGGATGCGAAACCGTGGCGCCGCATGTACCGAACGGCCATGGCCGAATTGAGCGCGTGGGACGCTCCCGGCCGCGGCTCCTCCGGGGCCTGCGACGGGCTCGCCTTCCTTCACGAGAATCTGCGGTTCGCCGACGGCCGGCGTGCCTGCGAGGCGCGCATCGTCACGCCGGCGCGGCGCGGGGACGTGATCGACGGGACGGGTCGGGCAGTCCGCGAGCTGCGGGTGCCGATCGGCGGCCGCGACCTAGCCGGAGACGAACTCGTAGCCGAACTGCGCCGCTGGCAGGAGGACGGGCGGATACGGCCCGGAGCCGTCGACGCGATCGCCGATGTCGTCGCCGACCCGAGCCACCTCGACCTGTCCGGATGGACGTTCGCCTGTCTGGGCGCGGGGGCGGAACTGTCCCCCGCGGCCCACCTTCTGGCGTGGGGAGCCGACGTCGCGGCCGTCGCGCGCTCTCCTCTGCCCGAGTTGGCCAGGCGGGCCCCGCAGAGTGCGGGCCGTCTCCACCTTCCACCTCAACCACTGGACGTCGCCGCGGACCCCGAGACGAGTGCGGGATGGATCGCGAGCCTGCCTGGCCGGATCGCCGTCGTCGACACGCTCTACGCTCCGGGGGCGCGGTTCCTTCTCGCCGAGGCCGGAGCGGACGTCCTCGAGCGGCTGGTCTGCCAGGCCCGCCCGGAGACGGCCCTGGCGTGGTACGGCAGCCCCTCCGACGCGTACGCCCTGGACGTCCCCGTCCGCCGGGACTTCGGCAAGGGCGGCGCCGCGCGGGCGCTGAGCGCCTACGCCAGGGTCCGCAGGATCCATCCCTCGCGGCGAGGCGGCGTCTATCAGGGCCTCATCGACGTGCAGGGGCCGAACTACGCGGTCGCCAAGCGCATCGGACGGTGGCGGGCCACCGTGGAACGGGAGACGGGGCGAACGGTCTCCTACAACATCGGCCCGATGTCGATGACCCGATCCGTCCTGGATGCGCGCGTCCTGCGCGCCGCATACGGCGGGCTGGCCCGGCTGGGGATGCCCGCCCTGCCCGCGAATGCGTCCGCGGCTCTCATGGCCGCTCTCCTCGCCTGGGACCTCAAGCACCCCGAAGCCGGACGCTCACCGGGCTTTCTGACCGACAAGGCCATCGATTGCGGCTTGTTCGCCTGCCCCTACGAGCCCAACGGCCTCATGGGGTTCGCGGCCGTCCTCGGGGCGGACAGGGCGGTTCGGGACTAGTCGCCCGCGTCCCGGCCGTCCACGCCGGACGCGACGGCCGGAGCGGACTCGGAACCGCCGCCTTCGGGCCGTTGCGCGTCCTGGCTTTCTCGGGCCTGCGCATCGGGGCTGGTCTCGCCTTCGACGTCGATGCTGGGGAGGATCCGGTCCAGCCACCGTGGAATCCACCAGGCTTTGCGGCCCAGCATGGCCATGACGGCGGGGATGAGCGTCATGCGCACGAGGAAGGCGTCGACGGCCACGCCGACGGTCAGAGCGAGTGCGATCGGTTTGACGGCCGGGATGCCGTGGGGGATGAAGGCGGCGAAGACGCCGATCATGATGACGGCCGCGGCCGTGACGACCTTCGCCGAGCTCTCGAAGCCCTCTCGGACGGCGCGTTTGGCGTGGCCCGTGCGCAGCCAGACTTCGCGCATGCGCGAAACCAGGAAGACCTGGTAGTCCATGGCCAGGCCGAAGAGCACGCCCATGACGATCACCGGCAGGAAGGAGATGACGGCCCCGACCTTCGACACGTTGAGGAGGTCGGCCGCCCAACCCCATCCGAAGACGGCTCCCACGGCGCCCATCCCCGCCGCGAGCGACAGGAGGTAGCCCAGGCTCGCGATGATCGGGATGGCCACCGATCGGAAGACGATGAGCAGAAGGACGACGGACAGCCCTATCACGACGATCCCGAAGGGGAGGATGGCCGAGGAGAGCTTGGCCGCGATGTCGATGGCGACCGCCGTGTGGCCCGTCACCATGACGTTCTCCAAGCCGAACCGCTTTTCGAGCCCGGGCGCGGCGTCCCGGATCTCCTTGACCAGCTTGGTCGTGGCGGGGTCGGCCTGGCCTTTCTTCGGGATGATCTGGATGAAGGCGAAGCTTCCGTCGGGGCTCGGAGTGGCCAGCGAGACCTTGTCGACGCCGTCGAGCTTGCCGACGGCCCCCGCCGCCTCCATCACTTGGACGAGGGGGTTCCCGGACTTCTTGATGTCGGCCACCACGACGATCGGCGAGTTGTACCCCTGTCCGTAGGCGCGGGAGATGGCGTCGTAGGTATCGCGCTGCACGGTGCCCACGGGCTCGTTGCCGTTGGTGGGCAGGGCCAGGCGGACCTGGTCGAGCGGCACGGCCAGGAAGCCGATGATCGCGACGACGCCGAGGAAGGTCAGCGCGGGCACCCGCGTGACGAAGTGGACCCAGCCGCGTGCGCGGCTTTTCCGGGTCTTCTTCTTCGCGGGCGTCAGGCGTTCGCCGAGCAGACCGAGCATCGCGGGCACCGCGGTGACTGCGACGAGGACGGCCACGGCGACCATGGCGGCGGCGGACAGTCCCATGACCGTCAGGAAGGGGATCCTGGCCACCGCCAGCCCGCATAGGGCGACGATCACGGTCCCACCCGCGAAGAGCACGGCCGAGCCCGCTGTGGCGTTGGCGCGAGCGGCGGCTTCCTTCGGCTTGACTCCCTCGGCCAGATACTCTCGGGCGCGGGAGATGATGAAGAGCGCGTAGTCGATGCCGACCGCCAGTCCGATCATCACCGCCAGGACGGGCGTACTCGAATTGATGTCGATGAAGTCGGCGGCCACGAGCATGCCGAGCATTCCGATGGCGACGCCGGTAGCGGCGGTCAGGAGGGGAGCTCCGGCGGCCACCACCGATCCCAGGGTGACGATCAGTACGATGGCTGCGATGACCAGGCCGAGCAGCTCTGTCGCCGACATGCCGATCGACGTCGAATTGCCGATGTTGGCCCCGCGTTGGACGGTGAGATCGGGACTGGTCTTCTGCGTGGCGCTGGCCAGCTGAGTGAGCTCTTTCGAGACGGCCTTGGCCTTGGGGCCGGGCTCTCCGGCGGCTTCCCCGACGGACGAGTCCGTCTGCACGAGGACGAGGGCGTGGTGGCCGTCGCGGGAGACGGTGCGCGTCTGCTGCGCGAACGGGTCGGTGACGGTGGACACGCCCTCGATCTTCCGGGCCTTCCCGATGAAGGACTCGATCGCGGTGCGCTGGCCCTCGATGTCCCCGCCGGTGGAGAAGAGCACCTGCTCGCTGGCGCCGGCCGCCTGGGGGAGACGCTTGGCCATGACGGCCAGTCCCTCCATGGACTCCGTCCCGGTGACCTTGTACGTGGTTGCCAGATTCATCCCCGTGGCGGCGACGATCCCGCCCAGGGCGATCATGAGCAGGAGCCACCCCGCCAAGACGCGCTTGGCGTGGGAGGCGGTCCATCCCCCCACGCGCTGAAGTATCGACGACACTTGACTGTCCTTTCGCATGAACTCGATTTCGATACGGAACTGTACGCGATATATTCTTGTATTGAAAGTCGGGCGGGCCGCCGGCGTGGTCGGCCCGGTCTGGGCGGGCAGCGAGCCGACGGGGAAGGCGTGTATCCTCGCGGCAGGATGAGAGAGGAGTTGGGTGCGTGTGACTCACAGGCCTTTGCGAAAACGTGAGAACACCCGGCAGCGTCTGCTCGACGCCGCCGTCGAGGTGTTCGAGAGGAAGGGCTTGGCGGGGGCGAGGATCGACGACGTCGTCGCGACTGCCGGGTTCACCCGGGGCGCCTTCTACTCGAATTACTCGTCACTGGCGGAATTGCTGCAGGAGGCGCTTCTCTACCGAACGGTATGCGTGTTGAGGGAGCTGCGCGAAGCCATAGCGGCCACGAAGGGACCTGCGGACGTCTGCACGCTCGTGGAGATCATCGACACACTTCAGCCCCATGGACGCACGCTGTACATTTTGAGCTCGGAATTGGCGCTTCACCGGATCCGCAATCCCGAATCCCCTCTCGACGTCGAGGACGACCTCGTCTGGCTGAAGCGCGAGATCGCCGAGATCGTGGGATCCGTTCTCGGGCAATTGGGGAGGCGTCCGACGATCGAACTGGAGCGGATCGCCGATATGCTGGTTGTTTTCTTCCTCGATTCCGTGTTCGACGAAGCCGTTCTGCCCAAAGGGGCTGAGAGGAAGAAGAGGGCCTTCCCCGAGATGGCCGACATCACGATCCAGGCGTTCAGCGAACCGGTTGAGTAGGCTTCCCCGCGGTGCGGGGGCTGCCGAAGCGGCGGCCTTCCGGCCCGACCCGGCGAGCTTCTCCGGCCCGGTCGAGCATCGGCGCGGCGGGAGAGGCGCTCTCCGGTCGCTGGAAGAGACGATGGAGCGAGTGACGGGAATCGAACCCGCGTAATCTGCTTGGAAGGCAGAGGCTCTACCATTGAGCTACACTCGCGTGCCTGAAGAGAATAGCAGGTGCGGGCCCGCGTGCGCACGCCGATACCCCGGTCCGCGGGGAAGCGGGTCCTTTCTCATCCGCCGACGACCGCCGAGCGCAGGACGGCGTGGACGCCTCACAGGCGGCAGTCGGGGTAGCGGGACTTGAACCCACGGCCTCCCGCTCCCAAAGCGGGCGCGCTACCAACTGCGCCATACCCCGTGCCCGCCAATGATAGGCGAATCCGGCCCTGTGGCGCACCGCCTTCACACCGGTTTACGCATCCCATATCTTGACCGGAAGACCGTCGACGTCGGTGAACGAGCCGGAGACGATCATGATGAAGTCCACTAGCGTTCCGATACCGAAGAGCCCGAAGGTGAAGAGCCACAGCATGCCGGTGCCGACCTTCCCCACGTAGAATCGGTGAATGCCGAGGAATCCGAGGAACCAGGCGAGAAGCGCCGCCGCGATCCTGCTCTTCGGGCTTACGGCGCCCCCGTACGGCGGCCAGTTGTTGTAGTACTGGCCTCCGTAGGCGGGTTGGCCGTAGCCTTGCCAAGGCTGATCGGGATACGGCGGCATTCCCGGCGGGGGAGCGCTCTGCTGATTCCATCCGGGTTGGGAGTTCCAACCGGGATAGGAGTAGCCGGGGCCGGTGGGGCGTTGGCTGTAGAAGCCGTCGCCTCTCTGGTCGAAGGCGTTGCCGTAATTGGACATATTTCACGATCCTCCACGTGTGGACAGAGGCGACCGGTCTCGACAGACCGTGCAGCACGTCGCATCGGCTGTGCTGTCAAAGGAAATCGTAGCTTCAGCGCTCCCCCGGGGCCATCATGACCGGGCGCTCGCCCTCTCCCGCCTCCCGCCGTCGCCCTCTTCCGCCGTCGCCCCGCTGTTGCGGGAGGGCGGAGGATCGGGCTGTGCGGCTGCGGAATCGCGACACCCGACGCGGTGTCGTAGACTTATCCGGTATGCGCGCATCTTGCGTGCGCTGTCACATGCCGGGCTGTTCCTCTCACGAGTGCACCGGTGCCGGAACGAACACGGGCGGACTGTCCGCCCCCTGATAGCTAAGCGAGAAACCCCAGTGAAGAGCTCCGTCGAGACCCTCGAGCCCACCAAGGTCAAGCTGACCGTTGAGGTGCCGTTCGAGGAGTTCAAGCCCGCGATCGACAATGCCGCCAAAGACATCGGCAAGCAGGTCAACATTCCGGGATTCCGCCGCGGTCACATCCCGGCCCGCGTCATCGAAGCTCGATTCGGCCGCGGCGCCATCGTCGAGGAGGCGCTCAACGGCAACCTGGACGGCTACTACGCTCAGGCCGTCAGCGCGAACGAGTTGCACCCCATGTCCCGGCCAGCGGTAGAGGTCACACAGGTTCCCGCTGAGAAGGACGACACCTCCGACCTCGTCTTCGTCGTGACAGTCGACGTCCGCCCCGAGATCGCCATACCGGATCCCTCGACGATCTCGGTCACGGTCGACCGGTTCGATGTCTCCGACGAGGACGTCGACGCCCGGCTCACCGCCCTGCGCGAACGCTTCGGCTCGCTCAAGGAGGTCGAGCGCGCCGCCCAGGGCGGCGACTACGCGACGATCGACCTCACCGCGAGAATCGACGGCGAGGAAGTCGACGCGGTGTCTGGCATCTCCTATCGCATCGGCTCGGGAACCATGCTTGAGGGTCTCGACGACGCCCTGACAGGCCAGAAGGCGGGGGAGACGGTCACCTTCTCCACGACTCTCGCGGGCGGGGACCACGCCGGCGAGGCGGCCGACGTCACCGTCACGGTCGGGAACGTCAAGGAGTCCGAGCTCCCCGAGGCCGACGACGACTTCGCCCAGCTCGCCTCCGAGTTCGACACGGTCGACGAGCTGCGTGCGGATCTGCGCGGGCAATTGGCCAAGGACAAGGCGAGCGCCCAGGTGTACGCCGCACGCGATCTGCTTCTCCAGGAGCTTCGCGAGGCAGTCGACTTCCCGCTCCCCGAGACCGCCGTGGAGGAGGAGGTCGCCCGGCACCTCGAACAGGAGGGCAAGGAAGCGGACGACCCGCACGCCGCCGAGGCCCGCGAGGAGACCGAGCGGCTCATGCGCGACCAGCTTCTCCTGGACGCCCTCTCGGAACGCTTCAACGTCAACGTGGAGCAGAACGAGCTCTTCAATTTCCTCGTCGAGCAGGCGAAGGCCTACGGGATGGAGCCCAACCAGTTCATCCAGGCGGCGGCTCAGGCGAACCAGTTCGGGGCCTTCGCGGCCGAACTGGCCAGGGGCAAGGCTCTCCTGTCCTATCTGCGACTGGTCGAAACCGTGGATTCGGACGGCAATCCCGTCGACGTCGCCGAGGTGATCGGCAAGGCTCCCGAAGGAGAGGCGGTTCCGGACTTCTCCGCTCACGCCGATGCCGGCCTCGAACTCGAGACGTCCACGTGGACGTCTCCCGTCGGCGGCGAAGCCGGCCCCTTCGACCCTGCTTCCGCGAAGGTCGACGACGTCCTGGCCTACGTCGCGAATGTGAGCGAGGAGGAGAAGGCCCGGGTGATCGACGCCGAGAAGAAGGGCAAGAACCGCAAGACCCTTCTCGAGAGGCTCGAAGGCTAGAGACCCGCAGCTCGGAGGGGTTGAGGCAGGCGCCGCGGGCTCGGCTCGCCGGGTGTGGCTTGGCTTCTGCAGCGCCCGGCGACCATGCGCCGTCAGCGAAAAGACGGGCTGGAGCGGCGTTCGCGAGGACGGGGCGCGTTAAGGTCTAGTGAACGTCAACGGAGCCCGCGACGCAGCGCGAGGTGCTCCGTCTAGCAATGACCGGGCCAGGCCCGGATGGGAAGGACAGAGCGTGAGCACAACGCCCACAACGCAAGGCGAGGCCCAGCAAGGCCCTGGGCTGGGAGACGCGGTCTACAACCGCCTCCTGAAGGAGCGCATCATCTGGCTCGGCGACGAGGTGCGCGATGAGAACGCGAATGTCATCTGCGCTCAGCTGCTGCTGCTGGCCGCTGAGGATCCTGAGAAGGACATCTACCTGTACATCAACTCGCCCGGCGGCTCGGTCACGGCGGGCATGGCGATCTACGACACGATGCAGTTCATCCAACCCGACGTCGTGACCGTCGGCATGGGGATGGCCGCCTCCATGGGGCAGTTCCTCTTGACGTCGGGGGCGAAGGGGAAGCGCTACGTCACCCCCCACACCAGGGTCCTGCTGCATCAGCCGCTCGGCGGCGCGGGAGGCACGGCGACCGAGATCCGCATTAACGCCGACCTGATCCTGCAGATGAAGCAGGAGCTGGCGGAGATCACCGCGGCCAATACGGGCAAGTCGCCCGAGCAGATCATCGCCGATTCCGACCGCGACCACTGGTTCACGGCTCGTGAGGCCCTCGAGTACGGCTTCGTCGACCACATCGTCGCCAATGCCCAGGCCATCGGCGGGACTACGGAGGAATGAAGATGAGCACCGATTTCAACGCCGGCGCGGCTGCGGCCGCGAACCAGTTCGGCGGCGCCGCCAGGCCGATGCCCTCGGCGCGGTACATCCTCCCCAACTTCGAGGAGCGCACCCCCTACGGGTACAAGCGGCAGGACCCCTACGCCAAGCTCTTCGAGGACCGCATCATCTTCCTCGGCGTGCAGGTGGACGACGCCTCGGCCGACGACGTCATGGCCCAGCTCCTCGTCCTGGAGTCCCAGGACCCGGATTCGCCCATCACTATGTACATCAACTCCCCGGGCGGATCCTTCACCGCGTTGACGGCGATCTACGACACGATACAATACATCAAGCCGCAGATCCAGACCGTGTGCCTCGGCCAGGCCGCTTCCGCCGCAGCCGTGCTCCTGGCCGCGGGCTCGGCGGGCCGCCGACTCGCCCTCCCCAATGCGCGCGTCCTCATCCACGAGCCCGCCATGGAGGGAATGCACGGCCAGGCGTCGGACATCGCAATCGTCGCGGACGAACTTGAGCGCATGAACGACTGGCTGTGCACCACGCTGGCGTTGCACACCGGAAAGTCCGCAGACGAGATCAAGAACGACATCCAACGTGACAAGATTCTCACAGCGGAGGCCGCCAAGGAATACGGCCTCGTCGACCAGGTTCTGAGTTCGCGCAAGTCGACGTCTCCCGCCTGAGTTCGGCGATTGAGGGCTTCCAAGCCCCGGTTTCATGCGGAAAACGGCGGTTGTGCGCCGTCGGGGCGAGGAGCCCGGCGGCGCACGACCCCGGGCAATCCGACGCCGTCGGGGGAAACATACCCGGTTGAGGTCATAGGCTGGATCAGCGTGGAAAGATGACGACGTCTCATATAAGTGGCATGATGACGTTGTTCCAGTGGCGGGGAAAATCACCACGACGTGAGGAGAATCGATGGCGCGCACGGCGGATGCCGCGGACACGCTGAAATGCTCATTCTGCCAGAAGAGCCAGCGGCAGGTCAGAAAGCTCATCACCGGCTCGGGCGTATACATCTGCAATGAATGCGTCGACCTGTGCAATGACATCATCGCGGAGGAGCTGGCTCAGGACGAATCGGATTTCTCGCTCGACGCCCTGCCCAAACCCCGCGAAATATACGATTTCCTCAACGAGTACGTGGTGGGTCAGGACGCGGCGAAGCGAACCCTCGCGGTGGCGGTGTACAACCATTACAAGCGCGTCCGCGCCCAGGCCGGGCCCAAGCGCAAGGACGCCGAGGAAGTGGAGATCGGCAAGGCGAACATCCTCCTTCTGGGCCCCACCGGAACGGGCAAGACGTATCTGGCGCAGTCGTTGGCGCGGATGCTCGACGTCCCCTTCGCGATCGCCGACGCCACGGCCTTGACCGAGGCGGGATACGTGGGCGAGGACGTCGAGAACATCCTCCTCAAGCTCATCCAGGCCGCCGACGACGACATCAAGCGTGCGGAGATCGGGATCATCTACATCGACGAAATCGATAAGATCTCACGCAAGTCTGAGAATCCATCGATCACCCGGGACGTCTCCGGCGAAGGCGTTCAGCAGGCCCTCCTGAAGATTATCGAGGGGACCGTCGCCTCCGTCCCGCCCCAGGGAGGCCGGAAGCATCCTCAGCAGGAATACCTCCAGCTGGACACGAAGAACGTCCTGTTCATCTGCGCAGGCGCATTCGCGGGGATGGAGGAGATCGTCTCCTCCCGAGCCGGCCGGCGCGGCATCGGCTTCGGATCCCAGTTGCACGACGCCGATCACGGAAGCGACATCCTGGCCGAAGTCACCCCCGACGACCTTCACAAGTTCGGGCTCATACCCGAACTCGTCGGCCGCCTGCCCGTCGTCGCGGCCACTGAGGACCTCACCGAGGACGACCTCGTGCGGATCCTCACCGAGCCCAAGAGCGCCCTCGTCCGCCAGTATCAGCGGATGTTCGACCTCGACGGCGTCAGGCTGCAGATCGAAGACGAGGCGTTGCGCGAGATAGCGCGCGAAGCCCTGTCGCGCGGAACCGGGGCTCGCGGCCTGCGATCGATCATGGAAAGCCTCCTTCAAGAGGCGATGTTCGACGTCCCCTCTCGCGAGGACGTCGAGAGTATCGTGTTCGATACGGCGACCGTCACCGGAAAGGCGGCGCCGAAGCTCGTACTGAAGAAGGCGAGCGGCAAGAGCGCATAACGCAGCCGCGTCGCGGTGAGCCGTCGCGATCCGGGCTGCCGGTGACGATGGGAGAGCTATGGACGAAGACGCCCAGGCCGAGTTGGCGGCATACCGCCGTACGATCGACAATTTAGACGCCGCGGTCATCCACATGCTGGCCGAACGCTTCCGATGCACGAAACAGGTCGGCGAATTGAAATCCCGGCACGGCATGCCTCCCGCGGACCCGGTGCGCGAGGCCGAGCAGCTCGAACGCATGCGCGCTCTGGCGGTGGAGGCCGGGCTGGACCCCGCTTTCGCTGAGAAGCTCTTGCGTTTCATCCTCGCCGAGGTCATCCGGCACCACGAGGAGATCTCCGCAGAATCGGGTTAGGGGCGATCGTACGTGCTCTGCGGCGCCCGCCGAGCACGGGCGAGCGACGCCCGTTCGTCGACCGCACGGCGAGCGGCTGGCGGCCCGCAGGCCGAGTCAGGATACAAGGCAGCGGCTACCCGCACAAGGGGTCGGAAGACCGGCGATTCGCCGGCGGCGGGCCGCATCGCTTCGTTGTAGCCTGCCGGTGTGCCGGGGAGGCGTGCACGCATATCAGTCTCACGGCCTTCCCGCGGATTCGGCAAATATCGGAAATAGTGAGGTGCGATGAGTAGACAACAGCGCGGCAGGACGAGCTTGGCCTTCAAGCTGTGCAGCGCCGCCGCAGTGAGCGGCCTGTGCATAGCCGGTGCGGTACCCGGCTTCGCCGCGGCTGCGGACGGAAAGCACGGTTCGTCAGCAGTCCGAGCAGATGACGCGAAGGCGGCCAAGCCGGCCGTCCCCGACGCGACCGGCCCGGCCGCGTCCCATGCCGGCACCGGGTCGAACGAGGCAGGGTCGCTGAAGAAACAGTCCATCCTGTTCTTCGCGTACAAGTACCCGTCTGCGTCCAGTGGCGCCGGCTACTGGGACGCTCTGGTGAAGTTGGGCGGCAAAGCGATCCCCTATGTTGTATTCAATCCGTCCAGCGGCCCTGGGAAGTCGGCCAATCCGGACTACGTCCGGCAGATCTCGAAGAATTCAGCTGCTGGTATCAAGAACATCGGCTACATCCGGACGAACTATCAAAAGCGATCTATCACCGACGTTGAGGCCGAGATAGAGTCTTACTACAAGTTCTACGGCGAAAAGAACGTGAGTGGATTCTTCTTCGACGAAATAGCCACTAAAACACAAGAGGACAGCGAATACCTTCACATTCTTTACAGCTATGTGAAAAAATACCACCCAGAAAAATTAGTGGTAGCCAATCCCGGATCTCCGATAGTCAATGAGAATATCACTCGACATGCTGATATATTCGTTACTGCGGAAAATTCAGCCTCTGACTATATTCACAAGTATCCGAAGCATCCTTCAAAATTCGAAAATGATCCTAACAATTCGAAACACATTATGCACGCAGTATACGGCGCTTCCACTAAACAATACAACGAGATCATTAAGCTCTCGCGTCAGCGCAATGCCGGCTGGCTATTCGTCACTACCGATGTGCAGGACAACCCCTACGATGAGTTGCCCCAGAACTTGACGGAACTGTCCCGGTCGATCAACGAACTCGGCATGCCGGACGATCCGCGCGGCAAGGCAGACCCCTGGATCCCGAAACAGAGGGAAGACCCCACGCCGGTGCCGTGACAATCGCCGGCTCCCGCGCCGCCGCCGGCCAACGCCGGTCGCTCGCTCTGAAGGGTCGGGGGAGAGCCTCGGAAAGGACATCGCCTTCCGAAGCTCTCCCCCGATCTGTCGCTTCGAGTGGGGCGGTGCTTCCACCAGGCTGTCGCCGCGGCTAATCGGCCGCGTAGATCTTCTCGATGTCGTCCGCGAAGTCCCGGAGGACGGCGGCCCGCTTGAGTTTCATGGACGGAGTCATGTACCCGTTGGCCACGGTGAAATCGATGGGAAGGATCCTGAACTTGCGGATCGACTCGGCTCGCGAGACCGCTTCGTTGGCACGCTTGATCGCCCGGTCGATCGCGGCGAGGACCTGTGGGTTCTCGGCGGCTTCCTTCGCGCTCATCTCGGGCAGGCCGTGGTTGCGCAGCCATCCGGGGAGCATCTCGGAGTCGAGGGTGGCGAGGGCGCCGATGAAGGGCTTCTGGTCGCCGACTACGACCACTTGGGAGACGAGGGGATGCCCGCGCAGCCTGTCTTCCAGGATCGCCGGGGCCACGTTCTTCCCGCCGGCCGTCACGATCAGCTCTTTCTTACGGCCGGTGATGTAGACGAAGCCGTCGTCGTCGATCCTTCCCAGATCCCCGGTGTGGAACCATCCGTCCTCTGTGAAGGCTTCGACGGTGGCCCCAGGATTGTTGTTGTACTCGCGGAAGACGTGGTCGCCCTTGCACAGGATCTCGCCATCCTCGCCGATGGAGACGTAACAGCCGGGATAGGCCGGGCCCACGGAACCTATACGAATGAAATCGGGGGTGTTGACCGTCGTGGGAGCCGAGGTCTCCGTCAGGCCGTAGCCTTCGTGGACGGTGATGCCGATCCCTCGGAAGAAATGGCCCAGACGCTCGCCCAACGGCGCCCCGCCCGAGATGGAGTTCGCGAGGTCGCCGCCCAGCAGATTCCGGATCGTCGAGTAGACCAGCCGGTCGCCGACCCTGTGCTGGGCCCTCAGCTGGAGGGAGGGGCCTTCGGGAGTGTCGAGCGCCCGCGAGTACTTGATGGCGACCTTGGCGTAGTGGCGGAAGAGCTTGAGCTTCAGGCCGCGTCCCGCCTTCGCGTCGGCCGCGTTGTAGATCTTCTCGAAGATGCGCGGCACGGCGAGGATGTAGGTCGGCTTGAAGCTTTGGATGTCGGTGACGAGGTTCTTCGCGTCCGGGGCGAAGCCTGTGACGTTTCCCGAGTACATCGACATGATGCAGATGAACCGGGCGAAGACGTGGGCCATCGGCAGGGCGAGGAGGCTGCGCTGGTACCCGCCGATGATGTGCGAGAGGCCGTCGTCGAGCGGGCCGTTGATCGCCACGTGGAGCAGATTGCGATGGGACAGGCGAGCGCCTTTGGGGAGCCCCGTCGTCCCCGACGTGTAGATGATGGTCGCCAGGTCGTCGGCGGTCGTGGCGTCGATGCGCCGGTCGATCTCCTCATCGGACTCGGGCTGCCCGAGTGCGGAGATCTTGTCGACGGCGTCCTCCTCGATCACGTGAATCGTCTCGAAATGCTCGATGTCGTTGAGGATGGGAGCGAGCACGTCATGAAGTTGCCGGGTTTCGGCGATGGCGATGCGGCAGTGCGCGTCTTCGATGATCCAACGCGCCTGCTGTGTCGAATCGGTCTCGTAGATGGGGATGAGCTGTGCCCCGACTGCCCAGACGGCCTGGTCGAAGAGGGCGAACTCATAGCGCGAATGGCTCATGATGGCGATGTGATCGTTCGGCTGGACGCCCATGGCGATCAAGCCGCGGGCCAGCTCGCGGACCTCCGCGTAGAACTGACGCCATGTCACAGGCACCCACGTGTTGATCGAGGACTTGCGTTCGAATACGACCTTCTCGGCGCGGTCGATGGCGTGATTGCGCATCACCCAGGGGATGCTCATCGAATCCGTGACCTTGATCTTGCCGGGACAGTGGGAGGCCCGGCGTCCGTCTTTCTCGATGATGTTGCTCATGAAGTCCTCTCTGATCTGAACGATCTAGAGCTACGATAGCGTAACCCTGCACGCCCCGCACTCTGCCCACGGGAGGAATTCCGCGGAATCCCAAGGGTATGGTGAAGGTCTCAACGGCGGGCGCGCGGACGGGGCACCATCATGAGGACGACGCGGAAGCGGTAGAATCTCGCCGATGTGCGCGTGTGGACGGGGCAGCGTTCAGGATACTGTGATGCGGGTGGGGGCATCGCCGTGCCGGTAGCCTGTACATAATGATATGGTAATTCAATAATTACTATTCACTACTTGATGAGATGACTTTCCTTAAAATGAGACTAAATATAATATAGAATACCGTTGGTATCAAGGCGCCCAGCCAAGTAAACGTAAGAAAATAAAAAATATATAAAAGTATGAGAAAAGATAAAATTGACTGTATTACAGTAGATAGATATTTATTAATATTAATATTTGATAGAATGTGCGTTGTAAAATCATCAAATGACAATACAAATAAATAATAAATTATAAACCATGTTATATATTCGAATACTGACTTTTTAATTATGCCGCCGAGTACATTCACGTTCGCTGTGAGAGCAAGACCGAGTCCCGCAGGGAAGAGCGGCAAGAGAAGAGTAAACGGGAGAAGCATGAAAGCGCCGGTAAGGCCGAGAATTCTCCCGGCCTTACCGAACGTTGAATTGAAATAATTTCTCATCATCCGAAAAGCATAACAATCCAACGAGCAGCATCGTATGCTATATCCGGTGGAATCCCTATATAGGGTTTTCCATGGAAAGCCGTTAGCTCCACATTTTGCGATAAGAGAATGGCAATGAGAAACGCGGGAAAGCTTCACCCGGCTTCGAAAAGTGCCTCCTGTGGGCGATCCTTCTGATGGCCCTCAGCGTGACGACGTACGCCATCGGACCGGACGTCTTCCTCAAAGCGAACGAGGGGAATCACAGGGCTGACGGCGAGATCATCGGATCCGTCCTGTCGATCGTGCGCGTCTACGGGGCGATCGGGTGTGCCGGCGGCCGCCGACCCCGCAGAATCGAGGTCTGGAGAAGTGTGGGGCCGCGGGATGTTTGCGGCCCCACACTGCATATGCTCGCCCTCTACTTCTTCGACCTGGGTTTCTTCGGCTCGGGTGGGTCGAGCTCGTAGGAGGCCACGATCACCGGCCCGTCGTGCTTGGCAGCGGTGAGCGAGAGATCCCCGCGGACGTGCGCGGCCCGCACCAGATCGGCGTGGACGGCGTCGATCCTAGAGCGGTCCGCCTCGGCGACGTCGAGCGAAACGGAAGCGTAGGTGGTGCGCTGGGAGACCTTGTTCTCCGACTTCACCTTCCGCAGAGCGGTCAGCGCCTCGCCGGCGACCCGCAGGATGTCTGCATCCGCCCCGGCAGCTGCGGCGCGCAAAGGCTCCGAACTGGGCCAGGCGGCGCGGTGGACGGAGCCCGTGCGGTACCAGCTCCACACCTCCTCCGTGGCGTAGGGGATGAACGGCGCCAGGAGCCGCAGGAAGACGTCGACGGCGATGTTCAGCGCCGCCCTCGCCGAGCGGGCGGCCGGGTCCTCGGAGTACGCGCGGTCCTTCACCAGCTCGAGGTAGTCGTCGCAGAAGGCCCAGAAGTAGGATTCGGCGAGCTCCAACGCCCGCGTGTGGTCGTAGGCCTCGAAGGAAGCCGTAGCCTCGTCGACCACGTCGGCGAGCCCTGCCAGGACCGCCCGGTCCACCGGCTCGGTGACAGCCGAGCCGTCGAGATCCGCCGGCGCTCCCTCGCCGCCCATCGACAGGGCGAACTTCGAGGCGTTGAGCACCTTCATCGCCAGGCGGCGCCCGATCTTCATCTGCTGCTCGTCGAAGGTCGCGTCCATTCCCAGCCGCGCGCTCGACGCCCAATAGCGCACAGCGTCCGAGCCGTGCTTTTCGAGCAGCGCCAAGGGGGTGACCACGTTGCCCTTCGACTTGGACATCTTCTTCCGGTCGGGATCCAGGATCCAGCCGGAGATCGCAGCGTGCCTCCAAGGGTTCTCGCCGAATTCGAGGTGGGCGCGCACCATCGAGGAGAAGAGCCACGTGCGGATGATGTCCTGGCCTTGCGGGCGCACGTCCATCGGGTAGACGCGCGAGAACAGGTCCTCGTCCGTCAGCCATCCGCCCGCGATCTGGGGGCTGAGAGAGGACGTGGCCCACGTGTCCATGATGTCGATCTCGCCGACGAAGCCGCCCGGCTCGCCGCGCTGAGCCTCGGTGAAGCCCTCGGGGACGTCCGAGGAGGGGTCGACGGGCAGGCGTTCGACGTCGGGCACGATGACGTCGTCGTAATCGACCTCGCCGGACTCGTGCACCCGATACCACAGCGGGATCGGCACGCCGAAGAAGCGCTGGCGGGAGATGAGCCAGTCGGTGTTCAGGCCCCCGACCCAATTGTCGTAGCGCACGTGCATGAAATCGGGGTGGAAGGCGAGCTCGTTCCCCGCCGCGATGAGGTTCTCGCGCAGCTGCCTGCCGTTGGCCTCGATGTGGTCGCGTCCGCCGTTGCGGATGTACCACTGGCGCGACGTGACGATCTCCAAGGGTTTGTCGCCCTTCTCGAAGAAGTTCGCCATACGGGAGGTGGGCTTGGGCTCGCCGAGCATCTCGCCGCTGCTGGCCAGCGCCTCCACGAGCGCCTTCCTGGCCGAGAAAGCCGTCTTGCCCGCCATCGCCTTGTAGGCGGCGACGCCCCGTTCGGAGGTGATCCACTCCGGCGTCTGCGCGACGATGCGGCCGTCTTTGCCGAGCACCGAACGCATCGGCAGGCCCAGTTCGCGCCACCACACGACGTCGGTCAGATCGCCGAAGGTGCAGCACATGGCGATTCCCGCGCCTTTGTCCATCTCGGCGGCGGGGTGGGCGAGGACGGGGAGTTCGACGTCGAAGATAGGCGACGTCACCGTTGTGCCGAAGAGGTGGCTGTAGCGTTCGTCGTCGGGGTGCGCGATGAGCGCGACGCAGGCGGGAAGAAGCTCAGGGCGCGTGGTTTCGATGACGACGTCGCCGCCCTGACCGTGGAAGGCCAGCGAATGGTAGGCGCCGGGGTATTCGCGGGCCTCGAGCTCCGCCTGGGCGACGGCCGTTTGGAAGGTCACATCCCACAGACCGGGGGCCTGGGCCTGATAGGCCTCGCCGCGCTCGAGATTGCGCAGGAACCCGGCCTGGGCGATCTTCTGGGCCTTCGCCCCGATCGTCTGATAGTGCTGGCTCCAGTCCACCGACAGGCCGAGGTAGCGCCAGAGGGCTTCGAACTGCGCCTCGTCCTCCTCGGTCAGCTTCCAGCACAGCTCGATGAAATTGCGCCGCGAGATCGGAACCTGGTCGGCGTACTTGATCGACTTGCCGTCGCCGCCGTCGTGGGGAGGGACGAAATCGGGGTCGTAGGGCAGCGACGGGTCGCAGCGCACGCCGTAGTAGTTCTGCACCCGCCGCTCGGTGGGCAGGCCGTTGTCGTCCCAGCCCATCGGGTAGAAGACCGACTTGCCGCGCATGCGCTGGTAGCGGGCCATCGTGTCGGTGTGGGTGTAGGAGAAGACGTGGCCCACGTGCAGGGAGCCGGACACGGTGGGCGGGGGAGTGTCGATCGAGTAGACGTTCTCGCGGGTCGCGGTGCGGTCGAAGGCGTACGTGCCGTCCTCCTGCCAGCGCCTTCCCCAGCGGTTTTCGAGGCCCTCGAGGCTGGCCTTGCCGGGAACCTCCACGCGCTCGCGAAGCTCGCCCCCGAAATTGGCCGCCTTGAATTCGTCTGTCGATTTCGCCATAGGCTCTATTCTTCCATGAACGGTTGAACTTGGCGCATGTGAGGGCTCTTGCCGGCGCGCGTTGTTCGCCACGTCGCGCGAGTCTCGAGGGGGCGACGCCGGTCTGCCTGTTCAGAACTCCCCGCCGGTCGCCAGAATCGTCGCAGCGAAGACCGCGTAGAACAGGCCGATCGAGACGAGGTAGGCACGCTCGGGAAGCCCGAAGCACCTGCTGCGAAAGCGGGGGAGCATCGCGCACACCAGCGCGACGAGGGAAACGAGCGCCGCGCAGTAGAGCCCGTTGGCCGCCGCGGCCACAACGCCGCCTTCGGGCGCGATGAGCCGCCGAATGTCTCCCGCCAGGCTGAAGGCGATCGCGAACCATCCGATCGCAAGGGCGTAGTGCGCCGCGCCCATTGGCGTGAGCCGCTGCCCCTCCAACGTCGTCGGGAACGCCGGGAGAATCGCGAAGATTGCAGCGAGAATAAGCAGAAGGACGGTCGCGGCGCCGCTGTAGTCCCAGCCGCGGAGGCCGTGCGCGGCGCCGGCCAAGGCGAGCCAAGTCGCGGACGTCAGCCACGTCGTCGCCGTTGCGAGCCTGCGCGTGGGGCCGACGGCGTAGTCGCTGACCGCGTGCCGAACAGGGCTGTAAGGGCTTTCGACCGTGTGAAGGCGGACGAAGAGGGCGAATCGAACGGCCGTGAGAATGAGTGCGAGGGAAGACAATGCCGTTGTCATGGTCCGTTCCTGAGTTATCCGTTTTTGAGTTCGTCGTGTATCGATCGAATGGTCTGCGCGAGGCGAAGCGGGTCGAAGCCGAGCCTTCGCACGACGTCGTCGAAGGGCCCGCCCAGCGCGTGCGACGCCTTTCCCCGCAGCAGCTCCCCGTTTTCCGTGAGGTGGAGTCGGCGCACGTTCCCGCCGCCCTTTTGCGCGAGGTCCGCCGCGAGGCCGTCGGCGATGAGACGGCGGACGAGGGCGGAGCAGGACGCCTCGGTTATGCCGAGCGCCCGCGCCAGCTGGGCGCCGGAGACCCCCGGGTGCTCGCCGACGATCTCCAAAGCCAGGTACCTGTTGTACGTGAGGTTCAACGGGCGGAGCATGCGCTCCGCCTCCCGGTCGAGGGTTCGCACGAGGTCGTGAAGTTCGTAGGCGAGGTCCATAACCAGTATCTTAGGTTTCTAAGTTAGTTGTCGGCAAGCGCGGCTGCAGAGGGAATTTCATGCGCCTAGTTGCAGGGCCGGGCCAGGCCCTGGCGGCGAACGCATTCCAGCGGGGCCCTGAGATCAAGGTGGGCCGGCCTCAACGGTGCGCCGCAAGATGTTGGAGGGCCGGAGAATTCGAGAATGGCGGTCAACAGCCTAATTGCAGAACGACGCCGAACCGGAGAACCGGGCGACTGCGAAAATGCGAGAGGGGGCAGCCGCTGCAGCGTTCCCCTCCTGTTAGCCGCCTGCGCCTCACCCGAGCAGTTCCTCGTCGCGGTCGATGGACGCCTGGACGCCCCGCACCACCGCGGCCCCGAAGCCGGCCTGTTCCAGTTCCACCACGCCCGCGACGGTCGTTCCGCCGGGGGACTGCACGGCGTCGGCGAGAGAGGCGGCGCTCGCCCCGGCGTCGAGCTTTTCGAGCAAGAGTTTCGCGGCGCCGTAGACGGCCTGGGCCGCGATACGCGTCGCGACAGCCTTGGGCAGCCCGTTCTTCACGGCCGCCCTCGCCATGGCGTCGATGTAGCCGAAGGTGAAGGCCGGCGAGCACCCGGCGATGGCGCTGAACGCTGAGAAGTCCTGCTCGGCCATCGGCTCGGCGATGCCGATGGAGGCGAGCACGCTTGCGACGTCGTCCGCGCGCGGCGTAGCGGGTGCGTTGCATGCGTAGGCGGTGACGGAGGCGCCGACGGCCGCGGCCATGTTCGGCATCGTCCGCACGACCGGCTGGCCCGGCTCCAGGTGCGATTCGAGGAACTCGATGGGCGTTCCGGCTGCGACGGAGACGATGACGGACCCGCGCCGAGCCGCCGCCTCGCGGATCTCATCGAGGACGCCGCCGACGGCGTAGGGCTTGACGGCGAGAACGACGATCGCGCCCTCGCCCGCCCGCTCGAGAAGATCGACGTTCGAATACGCCAATTTCGCACCGGTTTCCTCCACGAAGCGGGCTGCGGCCTGGACGTCCGCCGAGGAGACGACGATGCCGCCGGGCGCGGTGCCTGCCGCAATGAGCCCGCGGGCGATGGCGCCGCCCATGGATCCGATGCCGATGATGCCGATCATGAATGTTCCTCCACTTGGTTCTCCTGTGCGTTCCGCTGGGCGGGAACGCCGGGCGGCGGCGCGATTGGCCTCGCCCATGCGTGGCGCATGGGCGATGGCGATCCTATCGCGCCGTGCACGCCCGGGAAATGCGCACAGGCCGGTATCGAGGAGCGCGGGAAAGGAATTACACGAGGCGCCCGAAAATGCGCCGACCTCACTGCCTGCCGGAATCCGCACTCTGCGAGGGGCGGAGGTCAGGCGAGCCGTCGGTGGGTGCCGGCGGTGTGAGGATTACGCCCTGCGAGGATGGAGCCCAATCATGTAGGAAACGCCGATGGAGGGAGTCCCACCCTGGGCGGAGCGCCTGCGGCCGGATCGAGCATAGAGCGATCCCCCGTTTGAAAGCCGCGCACAGCTCTCAAACGGGAGATCGGCCGGAATCGAGTCAGATCTTGGAGACGAGAGACTTCAGAGTCGGCCACAGGGGGCCGTTGTTGCGGACGGCGTCCTCGTAGAAGAACCACCAGAAGTAGCCGCCGACATAGCGGGATCCGACCTTCGACTGCAGTTTCTTGTGCATGCCGTAATACCGTTTGGCGATGCGCTTCTTGACCGAGAGGCTGGATTCGGGAGCTTCGTCGTCGGGGCCGTTGGCCGCGATTTCCCCGATTCCCAGCTTCGCCCGGGGGAAGAGCTTGCCCATGGTCTTCAGCGCGCCGGCCAAATCCCGGGCGCTGGGATGCTGTGCGGGCTTGCACGAGAATTCATAGACGGAGAGGAACAGATAGTCGACCTGACGCAGGCTGGCCGGCATCGACCGGGCGTAGGAGTTGAGGTTCTCCCACGGCTTCTCGTAGCATTCCTTGTCCTCATCCCAGTAGTTGAGGGTGACCGCCGTGCGTCCTCCGTGCGAAGCGACGATGCTGCGAACGGCTTCCGCCTTGGCGTTTATCGCCTGGGGCGAGGGACCGAGCCACGATCCGTTGAGTTCGTTGCCGACTTCCCAGAGGTCGACTTCGTCCCCCAGAGTTTCGACCGCGTCGTTGGCCAGGTCGCGGAGGGAGCCGATATCCGCCGCCGCCCACGTCGAAGCGTCCAAGATCTCCGCCATGATGTAGGCGTGCGGATGCAGAGCCTCCACGGCCCGGCGGTATTCGTCCATGCTGACGTTGGACTGGACGACGATCCGTACGGTCAACTTGCGGGGACTCGACTTTATAACGGACAGAGTTCTGTCCAGATCTTTGATCGTAGTGAGGGTGATTCCCCGGAACGGCGCGGGAATCCCCGCCGCCTGTGCGGGCTGTCCGACGCCTGCTTTCGCAGCGGCGTCGGTCGATGGTCCGGTTCCGCCGGTGAACCCCATGCATAGGGGGGCGGACAGGGCAAGTGCGAAAAGCGCGGAGCGCAAGCGTTTTCTCTTATGTGCCATATACCGATTGTGCATTATACGCGGGCAAACGTCTAATTATGGCAGACCTAGCCGATGTAATGCAACTTTCAAGTTTATGGGGCTGAGTGGGCCGGACACGTGGGCGGGGAATTTCCGTCCCCGCATATTTGAATCCTTCCAGTTGTCGGCGTCCCGATGATCTCACTCGGACGTGGAAGGTATCCCCCGCTCGTCGGACGATTCGCGGAAGGGCCCGGCACTCCCGCGAACTGCGGCGGCTCCTTCTGAAACACACGGAATGGCGATACGATCGTGAGCGACATCCGCATCGCGAGAAAGACTATGAGGAGGCTGGCATGGCACGTGGACGCGTGGTGGTCACGGGGGCGTCGACGGGAATCGGCGAGGCGACGGCCCGCCGCCTGGCGGAGGAGGGCTTCGCCGTCGTCGCCACGGCCAGGAGGCTCGCCCGCCTGCGCGAGCTCGCCCGCCAGATCGGCTGCGAGTTCTTCCCCGCGGACCTGACCGACGCCGGAGACGTCGCCCGGCTCGTCGGCTTCCTCGAAGAAGGGGAGCCCGTGACGGCCCTCGTCGACAACGCAGGCGGCGCCATAGGCCTCGACTCGGTGGCCGACGGCGACCCGGCGGACTGGCTCGCCATGTACGAGAAGAACGTGCTCGGCACGCTGCGCCTGACCCAGGCGCTCCTGCCCGGACTGCGGCGCACAGGCGGCGACATCGTCTTCGTCACCTCCATGGCCGCCCACGAGGCCTACCCGGGCGGGGCGGGGTACACGGCCGCCAAGCACGCCGAGCGCATGATCGCGCGCACCCTGCGGATCGAGCTCGTCGGCGAGCCCGTGCGCGTCATCGAGGTGGCGCCGGGCATGGTCAAGACCGAGGAATTCTCGCTCAACAGGCTAGGAGACGGGGCCAAGGCCCGGGCCGTCTACGCGGGAGTCGACGGCCCGCTGCTCGCCGAGGACGTCGCCGACGTCATCGTGTGGACGCTGACGCGCCCGGCCCACGTCAACATCGACCTCGTGAGAATCATGCCGCGCGCCCAGGCCGACGCCCGCACGCTCGTGCGCTCCGCCGACGACGACGGGACCCTGCCCGTCTCCGCGCTCGCGACAGACGACTAGCCAGCGAGGGAGCAGTGGGCCAATCGCTCACCTTTGTGCATTATCTGCGATTTCGATATCGATTTATGCCGAAGTGCCGCCTGTGAGCCCTCCACTTTCACGGAGACGTTCGGACGGGCGTATCCCGCGCCACGCCGCCGCGTTGACATTCGGCGGACGATCGCGGCTAAACTGGTCTCCGCGTCGACCCGGCCCGTCAACCGGCGTTCCGCGCGACCGCGCGGTGCATGGAACGGGGCATCACCGGCGAGCACCCGGAAGAACGGGCCTACCGTACGCCGCACGATCCGGCGTGGGCAGGCCTCACTAGACCCGGGCGGGTGGATCCGTCATCGTCCTCAATGAGCGGCCGCGCCCCGGTGCGGCAAGCGGGGTGGTACCGCGGCCCCGGGCACACGCCCGCAGTCGTCCTCGCGTCAACGACGTTGAGGAGAGACATGAGCAACGGCCACTACCCGCTTCACCGCGAGGGAAGCGTCGAAGCCTCCCCGAACTTCCCGGAACTGGAGAGGCGAGTCCTCGCCTTCTGGGAGGAGGACGGCACCTTCCAGGCGTCCGTCGACAGGCGTCCCGCCGGGCCCGAGGGCTCCAACGAGTTCGTCTTCTACGACGGCCCGCCCTTCGCCAACGGCCTGCCGCACTACGGGCACCTGCTGACCGGCTATGTCAAGGACGTCGTCGGCCGCTACCAGACGATGCGGGGCAGGCGCGTCGAACGCCGCTTCGGCTGGGACACACACGGTCTGCCCGCCGAGCTGGAGGCCGAACGCATCCTCGGCGTGACGGACAAGTCCCAGATCGAAGGCGAAGGCGGCATCGGCATCCAGGCCTTCAACGACGCCGCCCGCGCCGGCGTCCTCACCTACACCGAGGAATGGCGGGACTACGTCACCCGCCAGGCCCGGTGGGTCGACTTCGACCACGACTACAAGACCCTCGACACCACCTTCATGGAATCCGTCATCTGGGCCTTCAAGACCATGTACGACAAGGGCTACATCTACGAGGGGTTCCGCGTCCTGCCGTACTGCTGGAACGACGAGACGCCGCTGACCAACCACGAGCTGAAGATGGACGACGAGATCTACCAGGATCGCACCGACCAGACGGTCACCGTCGGCCTGCGCCTGGAGGAGCCCGTGCGCGACGGCGCGACGACGCCCGAGCTCATCCTCATCTGGACGACCACGCCGTGGACGCTCCCCTCCAACTCCGCCGTGGCCGTGGGGCCCGACGTCGACTACGCCGTCGTTCGCGTGCCCGGCGAGGCCGGATCGCCGGTCGCCGGACAGGACGTGATCGTCGCCGAGGCGCTCCTGGCCTCCTACGCGAAAGAGCTCGGGGAGGCCCCCGAGATCCTCGCGCGGTTGAAGGGCGAGGACCTCGTGGGACGCCGCTACCACCCGATCTTCGACTACTTCGACACCCCTGAGGCGCGCGCCGAGGGCGGGACTCCGGGGCCCCGCGCCTGGACGATCCTCGCCGCCGACTTCGTCACAACCGACGACGGCACGGGCCTCGTGCACATGGCCCCCGCCTTCGGCGAGGACGACATGAACGCCTGCCTGGAGGCGGGGATCGGCGCCGTCGTCCCCGTCGACGACGCCGGCAGATTCACCCCGGCCGTCCCGGACTACGCGGGGATGCAGGTGTTCGAGTCCAACCGCCGCATCATCGCCGACCTGCGCGACGGGACGGGCCCGATCGCCCGGCGCGAGCCGAACCGGCGGGCCGTGCTCGTGCGGCAGGCCTCCTACCGGCACTCCTATCCGCACTGCTGGCGGTGCCGCCAGCCGCTCATCTACAAGGCCGTCTCCTCGTGGTTCGTCAAGGTCACGGCCTTCCGCGACCGCATGGTCGAGCTGAACCAGCGGATCACGTGGGTCCCCGAGCACGTCAAGGACGGCATCTTCGGCAACTGGCTGGCGGGCGCCCGCGACTGGTCGATCTCCCGCAGCCGCTTCTGGGGATCGCCGATCCCCGTGTGGAAGTCGGACGATCCGGCCCACCCGCGCATCGACGTCTACGGCTCGCTGGCCGAGATCGAACGCGACTTCGGGCGCCTGCCCGTCGGCGCCGACGGGGCGGTCGACCTCCACAGGCCGGCGATCGACGGCCTCGTGCGCCCCAACCCCGACGACCCGACGGGGCGGTCGACGATGCGGCGGGTGCCCGACGTGCTCGACACGTGGTTCGACTCGGGCGCCATGCCCTTCGCCCAGGTGCACTATCCCTTCGAGAACCGCGAATGGTTCGACGAGCACTACCCGGGCGACTTCATCGTCGAGTACATCGGCCAGACGCGCGGATGGTTCTACACCCTCCACGTCATGGCCACCGCCCTGTTCGACAAGCCGTCCTTCACCAACTGCGTCTCACACGGGATCGTCCTGGGGGACGACGGGCGCAAGATGAGCAAATCGCTGCGCAACTACCCGGACGTCGCCAAGGTGTTCGAGGAGTACGGCTCGGACGCCATGCGGTGGTTCCTCATGAGCTCGCCGGTCGTCCGCGGCGGCAACCTCATCGTCACCGAGGACGGCATCCGCGACGCCGTGCGCCACGTCCTCCTGCCCCTGTGGAACACCTACTACTTCTTCACCCTCTACGCGGACGCCGCGGAGAAGGGGGCCGGCTATCTGGCCGCGCCCGTCGACGTCGACGACCCGGACGCCGTCGCCGCCCTGGACGTCCAGGACCGCTACCTTCTGGCCAACACGAAGGGCTTGGTCGACGCACTGCGCGCCCAGCTCGACGCCTACGAGATCGCCGAGGCCACCCAGACGCTGCGCGTCTACCTCGACATGCTGACCAACTGGTACGTGCGCACCTCGCGCGACCGCTTCTGGAACGAGGACCCCGCCGCCTTCGACACCCTCTACACGGCGCTGGTCGCCGTCTCCCAGGCCGCCGCCCCGCTCTTGCCGCTCCTGGCCGAGGAGATGTGGCGCGGACTGACCGGGGAGCGCTCCGTCCACCTGGCCGATTGGCCCGAACTGCCCGAGGCCGCGGCGGATCGAGACCTCGTCGCCCAGATGGACGAAGTGCGCGACATCGTCTCGGCCGCCCATTCGCTGCGCAAGGCGAACAGGCTCCGGGTGCGTCTGCCCCTGCGCAGCCTCGTCGTCGTGACCGACCGGGACCTCGAGGCGTTCCGGGGGCTCATCGCCGCCGAGGTCAACGTCAAGGACGTGCGACTGGAGAGCGTGGAGTCCTCGGGGATGACGGTCACACGCGAGTTGACCGTTCTGCCGCGCGAACTCGAGCCGGAGCAGCGCAAATTGACGTCCAAGCTCTTCGCGGCCGCCCGCGAGGGCGCATGGGAGGAGACGCAGGACGGCGTCCTGCTCCGCCTCGATCCGCCGGTGCGCCTGCGCGGCGGCCAATACGCCCTGACGACCCTCGTGCAGGGCGAAGAGGGCTCCGTCGCGAGCGTCCTGCCCTCGGGGGCCTACATCGCCCTCGACACGACCCTCGACGCCGGACTCGAAGCCGAAGGCTACGCCCGCGACGTCATCCGGGCCGTTCAGGACGCGCGCAAGGCCGCGGGCCTGCACGTGGCCGACCGGATCTCGCTGACGCTTCGGGTGCCCGCCGAGCACGTCGAGGCGGTCCGTGCGCACACCGACCTCATCGCCGCCGAGACGCTCGCCCTTGAGACGGACGTCCTGGCCGGCGGGGAGGAACTGGACGTCCACGTGGCCAGGAAGGCCTGAGGGACAGGGCAGCCTGAGAAGACCGGCACCGCCGGGGAAGAGGAGACCATGACGCCGCGCAGGAACGACCCCCGCTTCGGACCGGACGACCCTTCGACGCCTCCCGAACCCGATCGGGGCGCGGCGGGCGGTCCCGAAGGGGCGGACCCCGGCGACGACGAGGACGACCCCCAGCGGGCCGACCGCCTCGCCCGGGAGGAGGCCGAAGACGCCGAATTCGACGCGGCCATCAAGGCCATCGTCTCCTCGGGGCTGATCGCCGGCCCGGACCCCGGCGTCGTCGAGGAGATCCGGGCCGGCGGCGACGCCCGCCGCGAGGAATCGCCGGAAGGCGAGGGGCTCGGCGGGCGCTCCGAAGCTCCGGCCGGCGATCGGCCCGCCGGCGAAGCCGAGGAGGCGGGCCCCAGCCGGGAGGCCCTCGACGCCGCCCGGCTGCTCGCCCTCGATGAGAAGGTCGAGGAGATCTACCATGAGATCCTCACGCGCGCCCCCGAGCACAAGGTGCAGCCCACGCTGCAGCGCGTGCGCGACGTCCTGGAGATGATGGGCGACCCGCAGCGCTCCTACCGTGCGATCCACATCACCGGGACGAACGGGAAGACGTCGACCTCCCGGATGGTCGAGGCGCTCCTGCGCGAACGCGGGCTGCGCACGGGCCGGTTCACCTCCCCGCACCTGGAGTCCGTCCGCGAGCGCATCTGCATCGACGGGCGGGCGATCTCCCGCGAGGGCTTCATCGCCGCGTGGGAGGAGGTCGAACCCTTCATCGACCTCGTCGACGCCGACTCCCAGGCGTCCGGCGGGCCGAGGCTGAGCTTCTTCGAGGTCTTCACCGTCATGGCCTACGCGGCGTTCTCCGACGCGCCGGTCGACGTGGCGATCGTCGAGGTCGGCATGGGCGGAGTCTGGGACGCGACGAACGTCCTCGACGCGGACGTCGCGGTCATCGGACCCGTCGCCCTCGACCATGAACGTTGGTTGGGCTCCACGCTCCAGGACATCGCCTCGGAGAAGCTCGGGATCGTCAAGCCGGGGTGCACGGTCGTGTGCGCCGCCCAACCCGTCGCGGTGGCGGAGATGGTGCGCGAACGCGCGGCGGAGCTCGGCGCCCGGCTCGTCGAATCCGGCCCGGACCTTCGCGTCGTCTCGCGGGAGACGGCCGTCGGCGGTCAGCTCGTGACCGTCCGGACGCCCGCGGCCCGCTACGAGGACGTCCCGCTCTCGCTTCGCGGCGCGTTCCAGGCGGACAACGCGGCCGTGGCCCTCGCCGCGGTCGAAGCCCTCTTCGGCGGGGCCGCGCTGGGGGGCGACGTGGTCGAACACGCGCTCATGTCCGTCGCATCCCCCGGACGCTTGGAGACCGTCCGCACCTCGCCGGCCGTCCTCGTCGACGCCGCACACAATCCCCACGGCGCCTCGGCCCTGGCCGACGCCCTCATCGAATACTATCCGGGCCGGCTCGTCGGCGTCGTGGCGATGATGGCCGACAAAGACGCCGAGGCCTTCCTCGGGGAGCTCGAACCGGTTCTGGAGGCCGTCGTCGTCACCGGCATGTCGGGTGAGCGGGCCATGGACGCCGAGGAGCTCGCGGGCATAGCGCGGGATGTCTTCGGCCGGGATCGGGTCGAGGTCGAGCGCGACCTGCTCGCCGCCATCGACCGGGCGGCCACCCTGGCCGAGGAGGACGACGACGCGCCGATGACGTCTCCCGCCGTCGTCGTGACCGGCTCGATCCAGCTCGTCGGCGCCGCTCGGAGCCTCATGGGTCGGCCCGCCCCCGACGGGGCGTGAGCAGCTGGATCGCAGCTGAATCGGCCACAGGCCAAGGGGCTCGAAACCGGACGGTCGCGCGCCTCTCCGGATGCGCCGCGTCGGAGATCGATCCCCGACGCGCAGGAGGCGCCCGCGCCCCGCGGATCCCCGAGCTTTCTCCGGCTGGTCTAAGATCTGCGTATGGACTCAGAGCGTATCTTCATCCTAGTCAAACCCGATGGTGTGGAGCGGGGTCTCGTCGGTGAGATCCTGGGCCGCATCGAGGCCAAGGGCTACATCCTCCAGGAGCTCAGATTCATGCGCGCCACCGAGGATCTGCTGCGCAAGCACTACGCGCATGTGGCCGACAAGCCGTTCTTCCCCGACATCGTCGAGTACATGACGCGCGGTCCGCTCGTCGCGGGGATCTTCAGCGGCAGGAACGTCGTGGAAGGCGTGCGCGCCCTGGCCGGGGCCACCAACCCGACGCAGGCCGTGCCCGGCTCGATCCGCGGCGACCTGGCACGCGAATGGGGACACGGCAACATCGAAAACCTCATCCACGCCTCTGATTCCCCGGAGAACGCGGAGAAGGAGATCGCGCTGTGGTTGGGCCGGGCCTGAAGGCGTCGATCGAGGGGTGACTCCGACAAGCTGACGGGCCCGGCCGCGAGGCGTCCTCGCGGCCGGGCCCGTCGGCCCAGGGGAGCCACAGACGTGGCCCCTCGTCATTTCTTGGTGATGAACTTCTTCTTCAGCATCCACTCGTACACCACGTCGCCCGGATCGCGGCCCTTCACGTCCACCTGATAGTTCAGTTTGCGCATCTCGGTCTCGGTCAGCTCCTTGGCGACCATGTCGAACCGGCCCTCCAGCTGAGGGAATCTCTTCAGGAGCTTGGCGTTGAAGATCGGCGCGGCGTTGTAGGACGGGAAGAAATGACGGTCGTCCTCCAGAACGGTCAGGTCGAGCGCGTCGATGCGGCCGTCGGTTGTGAACACCTCGCCGAAATTGCACGAGCCCTTGTCCGTCGCCGTGTAGATCGTCCCCGTGTCCATGAGCGAGATGTTCGCCTGGGGGATCCCGTTGGGAGTGTCCCGGGGGAGGCCGTAGGTGGCCAACAGCGGATTGAGTCCGTCGGTGCGCGAGTTGAACTCCGACTCGACGCACATGGTCCGCTCCTGGGGCGGGAGCTTGGCGATGTCGGAGAGCTTCGTGATGCCCTTCGCCTTGGCGAATTCCGTCCGCGTGGCGAAGGCGTACGTGTTGTTGAACGGAGTCGGATTGCCCCACACCAGTCCGTTGCCGCGATCCTCGTCGCGAACCGCTTCCCACTGCTTCCTCTGGTCGGGGATGCCCTTTTCATGGTTCATATAAGTCAGCCACGCCGAGCCGGTGTAGTCCCAGCTGACCTGCGTCTGACCGCTGATCATGAGCTTGCGCGCCGGCTGCGAGCCCGGAATGCTCGTCATGTCGGTGACTTTGAAGCCGGAGGCTTTGGTGACGTAGACGGCTATCTTCCCGAGGATGAGCTGTTCCGTGAAGCTCTTGCCCCCCACCGTGACATGGGTTTTCTCGGCCCCTTCGATGGGCGTGATGCTTCCGGGATTCGCTTCGGGTACCCCGGACGTCGAGGGGCTCAGGCCGCATCCTGCGAGGGCTAAGAGCGTCACGGCGCCCAGCGCTGTGCAGCGCCGCAGTTTCGTCATGTTCGTCATCTCACAGTCCTTTCGGTCGGGCAAAGTATTCGATGACCCGCGCCGCCCAGTCCACACCCAGTGCGAGGACGGCCACGAGGAGCGAACCGAAGATGAGCACACGTACCTGGTTGAGGTTGACGCCCGTCGTGATGAGCAGTCCGAGCCCTCCTCCGTTGACGAACGTCGCGAGGGTCGCGCTGCCGACCAGCAGGACGAGGGCCGTCCGTATGCCCGCGAGCATGACGGGCACGGCCAGGGGGAGCTCCACCTTGGTCAGGACGGCCACGTTCGACATGCCCATGCCGCGTGCGGCCTCGACCAGCCTGGGGTCCACCGCCTTCAACCCGACCATCGTGTTCTTCAAGACCGGCAGGAAGCTGTAGACGACCAGGCTCACCAAGGCCGCCGTGTAGCCGAAGTCGAGCCAGAAGGCGAACAGGACGACGAGGCCGACCGTGGGGGCCGCCTGGCCGAGGTTCGCGATCATCGTGATCGGCCCGGTCAGGGCCGCGAAGGGCTTGCGGGTCAGGATGATTCCGGCGGGGATGGCCGTCGCCAGCACGATGACGGCGGCGACGATCGTGAGGTTGATGTGCTGAAAGGTCAGTCTTCTCAGTTCCTTGCTCGCCAGCGTCGCCTGCTCGGTCTCGGTCAAGTCCGTCATGCGGAGCCAGAGGATCATCCCGCCGAGGAAGAGGAGGAGGGCTATGGGCTGTACGATCAGGCCGATCCGGCTCTGCTCGCCCGGGTTCGCGGATCGCTCATTCATCCCCATCACCACCCGCGGCCGCTGCGGCGGCGTCGGGCGTCGTTCGCGACTGTGACGACTGGTCGTCCTGCGCCGGCTCGCCGTCGGCAGCCTCGTCCTCGGCGGGCGAGGAGTCGGCGCTGCTCGCGCTGTCGGCGCCCGTGTTGTGCCCGAGGGGAGCGGAGACCTCGTCGGGGGCCCTGGACGAGATCTCCTCGATCGCCTTGATGACCGTGTTGACCGTGATGAGACCGAGGAAACGGCGGCGCGGACCGTGGACGATGGCTTCGGTGGATCCGGCCACGAGCATCGTGTCCAGGGCGTCGTCAAGCGTCGAGCTCGCGCCGACGATCGGCAGTTCCTGGTTGTAGTCGGACCTGATCCTGGACGTGCGCAGGATCTGCTTCGAACTCACCCATCCGACGGGTCTGTCCCTCCGGTCCAGGACGACGACCCGCCTGACGCCGGCGGCCTTCAGGCGCCGGTCGACCTCCAGGCTGTCCTCGCCCGGACGCGCCCGAACCGCCTCCTTGAGCGGCACGTCGCTGACGCGGGCGAGCCCGAGCTGCATGAGACCCGCGCCCGACCCGATGAAGTCCTCGACGAACTCGTTGTTCGGGTTGGCCAGGATCCGCTCGGGGGTGTCGTACTGCATGATGTGCGCGCCCTCGTTGAAGATGACGATCCAGTCGCCGAGCTTGACGGCCTCGTCGAAGTCATGGGTGACGAAGACGATCGTCTTGTGCAGCTCGTTCTGAATGTGGATGAGCTCCTCCTGCAGGCGCTGGCGGGTGATGGGGTCCACCGCGCCGAAGGGCTCGTCCATGAGGAGCACGGGCGGATCGGCGGCGAGCGCGCGGGCCACGCCGACGCGCTGCTGCTGACCGCCTGACAGCTCGCGGGGATAGCGGTCCCGGTACACGCCGGGGTCGAGGGAGACGAGGTCGAGGAGTTCGTCCACGCGCTCGGCGATGCGATTCCTGTCCCACCCCAGCATCTTGGGGACGATGCCGATGTTGGCCGCCACGGACATGTGGGGGAGAAGGCCTCCCGCCTGGATCACATAGCCGATGTGCCTGCGGAGCCTGTCTCCGTTCATCGTGGTGACGTCGTCCCCGTTGATGATGATGTGGCCTTCGGTCGGCTCGATGAGCCGGTTGATCATCTTGAGGGTCGTGGTTTTGCCGCAGCCGGACGGGCCGACGAACATGACGGTCTGGCCGGCCGGAATCTCCAACGTGAGATGGTCGACTGCGGGATTCTCACCGCCGTAGGATTTCGTCACGTCCTCCAGAAGAATCGAAGCGCCGGTGACGTCGGCTTCCTGGTCCCCGAAAATGTGTTTTTCAATTTGCTTGTTCTCAGACATGAATACCTCGCGACGTAGTGAGACGGCCTACGAGAAGAAGCAGGCCGTCGAGAATGAGGGCTAGGACGACGACGGCGATCACGCCGGTCAGCACCGATTCGAGGGAATTGGCGCCGCCCAGTCGGGTCAGCCCGGTGAAGATGAAGCCGCCGAGGCCGGGGCCGAGGGCGTAGGCGCTGATGGCGGCGATGCCCATGACCATCTGCGCCGAGATGCGCATTCCCGCCAGGATGACGGGCCAGGCCAGGGGTAGTTCGACTTTGACGAATGTCGCCGTTCGCGACATTCCGATTCCGCGCGCGGCCTCCAGTATGTTGCCGTCCACGCCCGAGAACCCCACGATCGCATTGCGGAGGATGGGGAGGACGGCGTAGAAGGTGATGACGACGACCGCCGGCATGACGCCGAAGCCCAGAGGGACGATCAGCAAGCCGATGAGCGCGAATGAGGGGATGGTCAGGCCGATTGCGGACACGTTGTTGGCAAGGGAGGTCAATGCCCTATTCCGGTAGCACAGGGCGGCAATGCCGATCGCGATGACGGTCGCGAGGATCAGACACTGCACGACCAGGGACAAGTGCTGCCAGCTCGCAGACAGAATTTGCTCCCGCCGTTCTGATAGAAAACCCACTGAAAAACTCACTCCTAAGATGCATGTCGCATAATTCGCATAATACGACTTTTCATGCTTGCCGACCACTTCGCCTCCGTCAAGGGTTGGGCTAACAGTTGACGAAAACAGTAAAATAAGGTAAAGAGTTTCTCCCGATCCAGTGAGGGGAACGAGTGGCGCCTGCCGCTGACACGCTGCGCCGGCGCGGAGGGCTGCGGTGGGGTCGTGCCCGTGAAAACGTTGACGATTCGCGGATTCAGGCCGTGGTCGCGTCGGCGGCGTTCGCCGTGCCGACGGCTTTCGTTTTCGAGCCGGCGGGCGCTGCGTCATCGGGCCGAACGGCTCGGGAAAGCCGGATGCCGTCGACGTGCTCGCCTGCGTTGTGGGCGGAGTGTGAAAATGATGCGGTCGGGCGGGGGCGTGGAAAATCTGCGCGGCGGGCTCGGCCCTCCAGACGGCGGTCCGCGAGGCTCGCGCACTCCGGCAGGATGCGCTCCGGCAGGGCCTGACTCCGCTCGTCCTGGGCGCCGGATGGGCGTGCGGTCGACATGGTCGCTGGGATGTAATATAATTCACCGCTTTATCTCGTTTCGTTCTCTGTATTCCGAACGGAACGCATTCATAATGAAAGGGTGATCGTACAATTCCTCTTCGTCTTGGCCATCCTCGCCGCCGCCGGCGTCGTCTACGGCTTGGTCCTCGCCCGCAGCTCGCGGGGCAAGGGGGTGATAGCCGACACGGTCGAGGCGTGGCGTGCCGAAGACCGGCAGCTCGATGAATTCGACGTGACGATGCGCGACACGTCCGTGGGGGACGTCTTCAGCGCCTTCCCCGAGGACACCTCCCCGTACGTGACTCCCGAGACCGTCGAGGGGGGATTCACTCGGATGGTCGGGGCCGGAAAGGGGACGCCGGCGTCGGGCGGTCCTTCCGCCGGGGGCGCTCCGAGCCCAAGCCGAGGGCTCGCCGCCGGGATTTCCACCGGGAATGCGGCCGCCGTCGCGTCCGGCGGGGCCGTGGAGAACGGCGCCGGGAGGCCCGAGGCCGTCGGGGCCGCGCCGCAGTCCGGCTCCCGCCAGTCGCCGGGCGACCAGCCGCGAGACGTCCGGGCGCCCCAGGGCGGCCCGCCTGCGCCGGACCAGCCGATCCAGAAATCCGCGTCGCGCACCGAGCCCTCCGCGCGGTCCGCCTGACGGCGCCCTCGCCGTCACCGATCCCGCCCCGATCGGGGTCCGCCTACGCGGGCCCTTTTTTCATGCCCGCGGGGTCCTCTGCGTGCCCGAGGCCTCCGCGTCGACAGGGCCATGCCGAATCTGAGCCGGCCGCGCGCCGGAGAGTCTGCTGCGACCGTCGGCCCGGCCGGATGCGCGGGCGCGCGGGAGGAGAACGCCGCCACGCGAACCGGCCCGTGCGCTCCGCGTGAGTTTCTGGAAGACTGGCACCGTGAACGACGTTAACCCGATTCTCTATCTCATCGGCGGCATCATCGTGGTCGTGGGCCTGCTCGCCAGCGCCCTGGTGGCTTACAGACGCCGGTCGATGCTCACCCGACGCGACAAACCCCCCGAGGGACGGCACGGCCTCGAACTGACGGAGGAAGAGGCGGAGGAGCAGACCGGGGAACAGGCCGTCGAAGCGCCCGAGGCCCCCGCCGAGCTCCCCGAGACGCCGGAGCTGACGGCCACGGCGATCGAGACCCCCGAGTCCGTGCCCTCGCGCATGCAGCGCCTGCGCGCCAGGCTCGCGCGTTCCGGCGGCTTGGGAGGAAGGCTCCTGTCCATCCTCTCCCGCGGCGACCTCTCCGCCGCCGACTGGGAGGAGTTGGAGGACACCCTGCTCATGGCGGACGTCGGGCTGGAGGCGACCTCCGAGATCATGGAGAGCCTCAAGACGAAGACGAAGGTCGAGGGCACACGCGACCCCGAGAGGGTCCGCGCGATCCTCAGGGAGGAGCTGCTCGCCCTCGTCGACCCGGGCATGGACCGCTCGCTGTCGCTGGACCACGACGAATCCAACCCCGCGACGATCCTCGTGGTGGGGGTCAACGGCACGGGCAAGACGACCACGGTCGGCAAGCTGGCGCGCGTCCTCGTGGCCGAAGGCAAACGGGTCGTCCTGGGCGCCGCCGACACCTTCCGGGCCGCGGCGGCCGACCAGCTCACGACCTGGGGCGAGCGGGTCGGCGTCGACGTCGTGCGCTCCGACCGTGAGGGGGCCGATCCGGCCTCGGTCGCCTTCGACGCCGTGGACGCCGGGCGCCGGAACGGAGCGGACGTGGTCGTGGTCGACACCGCCGGGCGCCTCCAGAACAAATCGGGGCTGATGGACGAACTCGGCAAGATCAAACGGGTGATGGAGCGCAACGCGCCCGTCGGCGAGGTCCTCCTCGTCCTGGACGCGACCACCGGCCAGAACGGCATGCGCCAGGCGCAGGTCTTCGGCGAGGTCACCGGCATCACCGGCATCGTGCTGACCAAGCTCGACGGCACGGCCAAGGGAGGGATCGTCGTGTCCGTGCAGCGCGAGCTCAAAGTCCCCGTCAAGCTCGTCGGGTTGGGCGAAGGCGCCGACGACCTCGCCCCCTTCGACCCCGAAGGCTTCGTCGACGCCCTCCTCCAGGAGAAGCCCGCATGAAGCTCGTGACCGCCGTGATCCAGCCCCATCGCCTCGACGAGGTGAAGAAGGCGATCCTCGCGCTCGGAATCAGGGGGATGACCGTCTCCCAAGTCAACGGACACGGACGCCAGCGCGGCCACACCGAGGTGTATCGCGGGGCGGAGTACACGGTCGACCTCCTGCCGAAGGTGAGGATCGAGATCCTCACGCCCGACGGCGAGGCGCGGGCGACCGCCCAGACCATCGCCGACGCCGCCCGTTCGGGCAGGATCGGAGACGGGAAGATCTGGATCAGCCCGATCGAGGAGGTCATCCGCGTGCGCACCGGCGAAACCGGTGAGGGAGTTCTCTGACTCCCCCCGCCGCGGACGGGGTTCCGCTGCTAGAGGGCCTCGCGGAGGCCCGGCGATCCGTGCCTCCCCTGGGAGAGCCCTCGCGCGCGGAGTGGACCCGGCTGGCCGAGGAGGCGCTCCGACAGCTGTGGGACGCGGTCGCCGGCGGGCGCGGACTGCCGGGCACGGCCCTGGCGGCGGTCGGCTCGCTGGGCCGCGGCGACTGCGGGCCGGAGTCCGATCTCGACCTCGTGCTGCTCCACCGATCGCACCGCGCCGGGGACATCGACTCGCTGGCCGACGCCCTGTGGTATCCCCTGTGGGACTCGGGGATCGAACTCGACCACTCGGTCCGCTCCCTGGACGAGTGCCGGGGGATCGCGGCCGGCGACCTGAAAGCCTCGATATCGCTGCTCGACCTTCGCTGGATCGCGGGCGACGCGGACCTCGTCGAGCGGGCGGCCCGCAGCGTCCACGCGGACTGGCGGGCGACCGCGCGTCTGCGCTTCCCCGAGATCGAGGCGCTCCAGCGCGCCCGCGTCGCCCGCGCCGGCGAACTCGCCTACGAGATCGAAGGCGACGTCAAGGAGGCTGCCGGAGGCATGCGCGACGCCACGTTCGTCCGCGCGCTCGTCGCCTCGTGGCTGGCCGAACGCCCGGTCATCGACTACGAGCCCTCCTACCGGTTCCTCCTGGACGTGCGCGACGCCCTCGCCACCGTCACGCGCCGCCATCAGCACGCCCTGAGGATCCAGTCGCACGACGACGTGGCGGCCATCCTCGGATTCGAGGGCTCGGCGGGCGCGGACGAACTCCTGGCGCGGGTGAGCGGGGCCGCGCGCATCATACGCGGAGCCTACGAGGACACGGCCGCCAGGGCGCGGCGCAATCTCACGCCCAGCATCGTCCGGCCCCGCATCGTCCGGGGACGGCGCCGCCCGCCGCTCTTCGACGACGTCGCCCCCAGGGTCGGGGCGCGCAGCGGCGAGCTCGTCCTGGGCAGGGGCGCCTCGGCGGAAGACCCGGGAACACTCTTCGCACTGGCCCGGGAGAGCGCCCGAACCGGCATGCCGATCCGGCAGAAGACCCTGGTCCTCATGCGGGAGATGGGCGCCGGACGGGAACTCGGCCGGACGGGCCGGCCCTGGCCGGGCTGGGCGCGGCGAGACCTGGAGAGCATACTGGCCTCGGGCCCCTCGCAGCTGCCGGTCTGGGAGCACTTGGATCTGGCGGGCCTGCTGACCGAGCTCATCCCGGCCTGGCAGTCGGTCCGCAACCTCCCGCAGCGCTCGGCCTTGCACCGCCACACGGTCGACAGACACCAGCTGGAGGCCGTCTCGCTGCTTCCCCGATTCGAGGCGTCCTCGGGCGAGAGGCTCGAACGCCTCAGCCCCGACAGGCGACGCGCCCTGCTGCTGTCCACCCTGTTCCACGACATCGGCAAGCGCCCCGGGACGCCCGGCCACAGCGAGCGGGGAGCGGCGATGATCGAGGGCATCCTGGCGCCCATGGGCTATCCGGCCGGCGTCAGGCGTGACGTGGCCCTCCTCGTGCGCCACCACCTGCTCCTGCCGCGGATGATCGCATGCGCCGACCCGGCCGACCCGGCGACGGCCCGGGCCATCGCCGAGGCCGTCGGGGGAGACGGCGAACTCCTCGCCTGCCTCCATCTCCTCGTGCAGGCGGACGCCTCCGCCTGCAAGGAAGAGGCCTGGGACGCGTGGAAGGCCGGGCTCGTGGACGTCCTCGTGCACCGGGCCCAGGCCGCCATAGCATAGAATTGCCGCAGATGCTGTTCGCAAACCAGAGGTAGGCTCGTGTTCAACACGCTTTCCGATCGAATCACCAAATCCTTCAAGAACCTCCGCTCCAAGGGGCGCCTGTCCGCCTCGGACGTCGAGGAGACCGTCTCGCAGATCCGGCGCGCGCTCCTGGACGCCGACGTCGCCCTGCCCGTCGTCCGGTCCTTCACCGCGGCGGTGCGGGAGAAGGCGACCGGCGCCATCGCCTCCCAGGCGCTCAACCCGAGCCAGCAGGTCGTCAAGATCGTCAACGACGAACTCGTCGAGATCCTGGGCGGGCAGACCCGCGAGCTCGACCTGTCCGGCCGGCCCGCGGTCATCATGCTCGCGGGCCTGCAGGGCGCGGGCAAGACCACCCTGGCGGGCAAGCTCGGACGGTGGCTGAAGGACGAGCGCAACCGAAAGGTGCTCCTGGTCGCCTCCGACCTCCAGCGCCCCAACGCCGTCACCCAGCTGCAGGTCGTCGGATCCCAGGCCGGGGTGGACGTGTGGGCGCCAGAGCCCGGCAATGGCGTCGGCGACCCCGTCGCGGTGGCCCGGTCGGGGCTGGCCAGGGCCGAGGAGTACGGGTACGACGTCGTCGTCGTGGACACCGCCGGGCGCCTGGGCATCGACGAGGAGATGATGCGCCAGGCCGCCGACATCCGCGCCGCCGTCGACCCCAACGAGGTGCTCTTCGTCATCGACGCGATGATCGGCCAGGACGCCGTGGCCACCGCCAACGCCTTCCAGGAGGGCGTCGGCTTCACCGGCGTGGTGGTCTCCAAACTCGACGGCGACACCCGCGGCGGCGCGGCGCTGTCCGTACGGGGAGTGACGGGCGTCCCCATCCTCTTCGCCTCCACCGGCGAGAAACTGGCGGACTTCGAGCAGTTCCACGCCGACCGCATGGCCTCCCGCATCCTGGACATGGGCGACATCCTCACGCTCATCGAACAGGCCGAGCGCACGTGGAGCGAGCAGCAGCAGGCCGAGCTCGCCGCGAAGATGAGCGAAGGGTCCTTCACGCTCGACGACTTCATCGAGCAGCTCCAGCAGATCAAGCGCATGGGGTCGATGAAGAAGATCATGGGGATGCTGCCCGGCATGGGCCAGTACCGCGAGGCCCTCGAGCAGTTCGACGAAGGATCCATCACCCGGATCGAGGCGATCGTCCGTTCGATGACCCCCGGCGAGCGCAACGACCCCAAGATCCTCAACGGATCGCGCCGCATGAGGATCGCCAAGGGCTCGGGGACGTCCGTCCAGGAGGTCAACTCGCTCATGGACCGCTTCGAGCAGGCCCGCAAGATGATGCAACAGGTCTCCCGCGGCGGCTCGATGCCCGGAATGCCCGGGATCCCGGGCACCGGCGGCGGGCGCAAGGCCAAACGCGCCCAGAAGAAGACGGCCGGCGGCAGGGCGAACAAGAAGGGCAGGTCGGGCAACCCGGCCAAGCGCGCCAGGCAGGAGGCCGAGGCCGCCGCGGGCAAGCAACAGCAGGCCGCCAAGGGCAGCTCCTTCGGGGCCGCGGCCGAGCCGCCGAGCGCCGCCGACTTCGAACAGTTCTCCAAGTTCCTCCGATAGATGGCCGCCTACAGGCTGACGGGCGCCCTGCGCGGATGCGAATCCGGCGACGTGTGGATCGCGGACGGCGTCATCACCCGCACGCGGCCTCCCGGATCCGTCGAGGACGTCCCCGGCGTCGCCTACCCGGGCCTGGTCGACGCCCACGCGCATCCCGGCCTGTCCCACACGGCCGCGCCCGCGGGCGACGCCGAGGTCCTGCGCCGCCTGGAGACGGCCCGCGCGGCGGGCGTGACGGCCATCCGGGAGATGGGGGCCCAGCGCGACGTCGCAGGCCTCGCCGCACCCGGAAGGCCCAAAGTCCTGCGCGCGGGCCGGCACATCGCCCGGCACAAGCGGTACATCCGGCACCTGGCGGTCGACGTCGAGCCGGCCGAGCTGGCCGGCGAAGCCCTGCGACAGGCCGCGCGAGGCGACGGCTGGGTCAAGGTCGTCGGAGACTGGATCGACCGCTCCGAAGGAGCCGACTCCGACCTGCGGCCCCTGTGGCCGCGCGAAGCCCTCGCGGAGGCCGTCGCCGCCGCCCACGACGCGGGCGCCCGCGTCGCCCTGCACGCCTTCGCCGTCGAAACGGTCGACGACGCCCTGGAGGCCGGGGTGGACTGCATCGAGCACGGGTCCGGCATGACGCGCGACCAGATGGTCGAGGCCGCCGCCCGCGGGGTGCTCGTCGACCCGACCGTCTGCCAGGTCGCGACGTTCGCCGACATCGCCTCCCGGGCCGGGAGATACCCCGTCTACCGGAGGCGGATGCTCGACATGCACGCGCGGCGCGTAGAGCGCCTCGCCCTCATGGTCGAGACGGGCACGCTCTTCCTCATGGGAACCGACACCGACGGCGGCGATCCGACGAGGACCCTCCCGGTGGAGATCAGCGCCGCAGTCGCGGCCGGCATGCCCGCCGGCGTCGCGATGGCCGCCGCCTCCTACGCCGGGCGGAGGCGCCTGGGGCTGCCCGCCTGGCAGGAGGGGGCTCCGGGCGACGTCGTCGTCTACGCGGCCGACCCCGAGGAGGAGATCGCCGAGGTCGCCCGGCCGAGCCGCGTGTTCGTCGACGGGGTGCCCGTGTCCGGGAACGCCGACGGGGCTCCCGGGACGCTCGGGGGCCGCAGTTCGACGTGACCGGGGCGGCGACGCTTCGCGGTGCCTCCACCGGGCGAAGCGCCGGCGGAGGCACCGCAGGCGGCCCTACGCGCCGAGGACCCTCGCCGCCTGCTTGGCGGCCCCCAGGGCGACGTACTCGCCCGGTTCGGGCAGCTCCACGGCTGCGTCGAGCATCTGCGGAGCCAACGCCCGGACGGCGGCCGACTTCGCCCCGCCGCCGACGAGGACGACGCGGTCCAGCGGGACGCCCAGCGATCGCACCGCGTCGAGCGCGTGCCGCATGAGGCCGAGCAGCCCCTCGACGGCGGCTCGGGCGATATGGGCGCGATCCGAGTTCGCGAGCGTCATGCCGCGCAGTTCGGCCGTCGCATCCGGAAGGTTCGGGGTGCGCTCCCCTTCGAAGAAGGGGACGAGCTCCAGACCGCCGGCGTCGGGGACGGACAGAGCGGCCTCGTCGAATTCCCCGTAGTCCAATCCCGTGACCCTCGCCATCGCGTCGATGATCCGGGAGGCGTTGAGGGTGCAGGCCAGCGGCAGCCAGTTGCCCGTGGCGTCCGAGAATCCGGTGACCAGGCCGGACGGATCGGCGACCGGGGCCGCGGAGACGGCCGCGACCACGCCGGAGGTGCCCAGCGAGAGCAGCGCCGAGCCGGGTTCGAGCCCCACGCCCAGGGCGGAGCCGGCGTTGTCGCCGCATCCCGGGCCGAGGACGATCTCGCCCCATCCCTTCCCGGGGTCGCCCCGTCCGGCCTCGTCCCACGGGCCGGCGATGACGGGCAGGACGAGGCTGGACGCGGACGCCTCGTCGACGCGCAGGGCGCTGGCCAGGATGTCGCGCCTGTAGACGGGGTCCTCGCGGGCCATGTACCCGGTGCCCGACGCGTCGGACCGGTCCGTGACCAGGGCTTGGAGCGAAGGCGAGCCCATGATGCGCCACGTCAGGTAGTCGTGGGGCAGGCAGATCGCGGCGATGCGGGCCGCGTTCTCGGGCTCGTTGTCGGCCAGCCAGCGCAGCTTTGTCACGGTCAGGGAGGCGACGGGCACGGAGCCGGTGGCCTCGGCCCACCACGCGGCCCCTTCGGACCCCGCGTCGTCGCGGGAGTCGGCGCCGCGTTCGCGGATGAGGTCGCGGGCGGCGCCCGCCGAACGGGTGTCGTTCCACAGCAGTGCGGGCCGGACGACATCCCCGTGCGCGTCGAGGCAGACCATGCCGTGCTGCTGGCCCCCCACGGAGAGCGCGGCGACGTCGTCGAGGCCTCCGGCGAGTTCGACGGCCTGCAGGAAAGCGGCCCACCACGCCTCGGGGTCGACCTCGGTCCCCTCCGGATGCGGGGCTCTGCCCTCGCGCACGACGCGCTCCTCGGACGGGTCGTAGACGACTACCTTGCACGACTGTGTCGACGAGTCGACGCCGGCGACGTATGGACGGCGGTTGCTCATGGGGCCTCCTTGGGTTCGGATAGCGGAAGGGGAAGACTCGGGGCGGATCGCGGAAGGGATCCGGGGCGGTGCGCGGGGCCGGTCACGTGGCGTACGTGTCGCCGTCGCCGACCGAGAGCGAACCGGCGGGGATGTCCTCGTAGGAGCGCGGATCCTCCAACGGTTCGAGGTGCACGTCGGCCTGGAGGCCGGGGACGGCGGCCTCCATCGCCTCGGCGATCTCGTGGGCGAACTCGTGGCCGTGCCGGACGCTCCACGAGCCGGGGATGAGCATGTGGACGTTGGCGAAGGACGCTTGGCCAGCCGCACGGGTCTGCAGGCCGTGGAATCGGACCTGCGCGCAGGAATGGGCTTCGAGGGCGGCGATGAGCGCCGCGTTCTGCTCCTCGGAGAGCGTGACGTCCATGAGCCCCTCGAGCGAGCCGTGCAGCAGGCGCCAGCCCGTCACCAGGATGTTGAGCCCCACGAGGAGGGCGACGACGGGATCGAGCACGTTCTGGTGTGTGACCGCCACGAGGCCGACTCCGACGACGACCCCGGCCGACGTGGCGACGTCGGTCCACAGGTGCCTGGCGTCCGAGACGAGGGCGGGGGAGCCGTGCCTGCGGCCGGCGCGCATGAGGACGACGGCGACCACCCCGTTGATCGCGGACGCCGCCGCGGAGACGACGAGGCCGGGGCCGAGGTTGTCGACTTCGGCGGGCCGGATGATGCGGCTGACCGCGGAGACGACGATGAACCCCGCGGCGATGAAGATCATGGCCCCCTCGACCGTGGAGGAGAAGTACTCGGCCTTGGAGCGCCCGAAGGAGTACTTCGCGTCGGCGGGCTTGGCCGCCTGCCTCAGCGCGACGACGGCGACGACGGCCGCCACGAGGTTGACGACGGACTCCGCCGCGTCCGAAAGCAGCCCCACGGATCCCGTCACGAAGTAGGCGACGGTCTTCAACAGGATCGTCACGACGGCGGCCGCCACCGACAGCCAGGCGTAACGGCTGAGGCTGGCGGCGGATTCATCATTGGTCACCCGGCAATTCTCGCGGCGCGGACGGCCGGTGTGAAGCCCCGCACGCGCAGATGCGGCGGGCTCCACGATGTTCGCCGCGTCGAAAACCGCTCGGACGGGTGAACCCGCAGACGGGTGGACTCGCGTGGGGACCTCACGCGGCGATGCCGGTCAGAGCCTCCCGAATGACGGCCGACCGGCTCTCGCCCTGCCGTTCAGCGCACGCATCGAGCGCGGCGAGCTCCTGGGAGGTCAGCCGCACGGCCACCACCTGCGAGGAATCGGCGCCGCGCCCGGGCCGCCCGCGCGGGCTGTGCCCGATCGCACCGGGCCGGCTGTTCGTCCCGATTGCCTACGGCAGCTTCCGTCTGGCAAACTTGAGCTCTGTACTCGGGCGAAAGAGGGCCCTCTCAACCTCTGGCTGCCTCAGTCTCGGACCCGCCGGATGCGCCTCCCACCGCGTCGGGCACGGCCCGAATCGAGCAAGAACCAGGAGTGACCACACAAGTGGCAGTCAAGATCCGTCTCAAGCGCATGGGCAAGATCCGTGCACCCTACTACCGCGTCGTCGTCGTCGACGCCCGCAAACGCCGCGACGGCCGGGTCATCGAGGAGATCGGCAAGTACCATCCCACGGAGGATCCCTCTCTCATCGAGATCGACTCCGAGCGCGCTCAGTACTGGCTCTCCGTTGGCGCCCAGCCCACACCGCCGGTGCTCACCCAGTTGAAGATCACGGGGGACTGGCAGAAGTTCAAGGGTCTGCCCGGGGCCGAGGGCCGGCTCAAGGTCAAGGACTCCGGCGACGTCGAGACGCGGCGCAAGGCAGCCGTCGAGTCGGCGCAGAACGAAGCCGAGAGGCGCCGCGCCGAGGCAGCGGCGGCTCGGTCGGCGGATTCCGGCGACTCGCCCGACTCCCCGGATTCGCCCGACTCCCCGGATTCGTCCGATTCGGCCTCTTCGGCTGAGGACGCCTGATGTTGGCGCAGGCTCTTGAACACCTCGTACGCGGGATCGTCGACAGCCCTGACGACGTCAGGGTCAAGGCGCGTACGACACGTCGTGGAGACCTGCTTGAGGTCCGCGTCAACCCCGACGATCTAGGGCGCGTCATCGGACGCAACGGCCGCACGGCCAAGGCCTTGCGGGCCGTCGTCGGCGCTCTGTCGAGCAAGGGCGCCGTGCGCGTGGACGTCATCGAGACGGACCAGCGCTGATAGAAGCCGAGGCGATGGGCCGGTCCGTAGTCGCGGGCCGGCCCATCTTCATCGGCTCTATTTCGTTTGTCGTCGATTCGGCCTCGGCTCCGTTCGCGCCTTCGCACGATCGGCTGGGAGACTGCGGGATTGGCCGGGCCGGGCCATCGGAGGAAGGGAAGAGAGACGCCATGCAGTTGACAGTGGCGGTCATCGGGTCGCCCCGCGGACTCAAGGGCGAGGTGCGCCTCGACGTGCGCACCGACCAGCCCGAGCGCCGCCTCGCCCCGGGGACGATGCTGGAGACCGACCCCGCCGAGGTCGGACCGCTCACCCTCGTCCGCGCGCGCCAGTACAAAGGCGGCACGTATGCGGTGTTCGCCGAGTGCTCCGACCGCACGATGGCCGAACGGCTGCGCGGGATCAGGCTCACCGTCGAAACCGACGAGGACGAGTACGTCGAGGACGACGCGTGGTACGAACACGAACTCGTCGGGCTGGAGGCCCTCGACCCCGAGGGTCGCACCCTCGGTCGGGTCGGCGGGCTGGAGACGGGCGCGGCCCAGGACCTCCTCCTCGTCCGCGAGCAGGACGGGGGGCTCGTCCGCGTCCCCCTCGTCCGCGAAATCGTCACGGAGGTCGACCTCGAAGGCGGCCGCGTGGTCATCGACGCGCCGGGAGGCCTGTTCTCCGAGGCTCCGCACGCCGCCGACGGACCCGATCCCGCCGACGCGCAGGCCGCCGGACCGGACGGGGCCGACTCGGATTCGACCGGCGATCCCCGCGCCGTGCGAGGGGAAGGCGCCGGAAGGGGATAGCCGTGCGCTTCGACATCGTCTCGGTGTTCCCCGAGTTCTTCGCCGTGCTCGACCTCTCCCTCATCGGGAAGGCCCGCGAGCGCGGGATCCTCGACATCGCCGTCCACGACCTGCGCGACTGGACCGACGACCCGCACAGGAGCGTCGACGACACGCCGTTCGGCGGAGGAGCGGGCATGGTCATGCGCCCCGACGTTTGGGGCGCCGCACTCGACGACACCCTGGGCGACGACGGCGTCCTGGCCGTCCCCACGCCCTCCGGGACCCCGCTGACCCAGCGGATGTGCGAGGACCTGGCGGCGGTCGGCCACATCGTCCTGGCCTGCGGACGCTACGAGGGCATCGACGCCCGCGTCGCCGACCACTACGAGGAGTCGGGGGTGCGCGTCGTCCGGTATTCGCTCGGGGACTACGTGCTGAACGGCGGGGAGGTCGCGGCCGTCGCCCTCGTCGAAGCCGTGGGGCGGCTCGTGCCGGGCCTGGTCGGCAACCCGGAGTCCCTCGTCGAGGAATCCCACGGCGCGGCCGGGCTCCTCGAATACCCCGTCTACACCCGGCCCGCGCGCTGGCGCGGACTGGACGTCCCCGCCGTCCTGACCTCCGGCGACCACGGGAAGGTCGCCAGGTGGCGCCGCGACCGGGCCCTGGAGGTCACGGCCGGCCGGCGCCCCGACATGATCGAGGCGCTGCCGGCGGAAGGTCTCGACCGGGGGGACAGGCGCGCGCTCGCCGGGCTCGGATACCTCGTGCCGGCCGGCGCGGCCCACCCTCTCCCCGCGTCGGCGCGGGAGGCCGCCGCCTCGGACGTCCCCGGACTGGCGGACCTGGCGGCGCGCACCTTCCCGGACGCATGCCCTCCCGGCATGCGCGAGGAGGACATGCGGGCCTTCGTCGAGTCCCATCTGTCCCGCGAGGACTTCTCGCGATACGTCGACGACCCCGGATGCCTGACGATGGCGCTCGCCGTCGGCGGGCGGATCCTCGGCTACGCGCTCGCCTGCCTGCCGCCGGACGGCGCAGTGGCGGGGGCCGAACGGGGAGCCCCCGTCCAGGCCGTCGTCGACGGCCGACCCCGGTCCGGCCCCCTCGTCGAGCTGTCGAAGTTCTACCTCGACCGACGACTGCGGGGAACCGGCGCCGCCGCGCTTCTGTGGGAGGCGACGCGGTCCCGGCTGGAGGAATGGGCGGCCCCCTGGCCCGAAGCCTACGTGTGGCTGGGGACCAACGCCGCCAACGAACGCGCCCAGCGGGCCTACCGGCGGCTCGGCTTCCGCTTCCAGGGGCAGAGGACCTTCCGGGTCGGTGACCAGGACAACCGCGACGCCGTTTTCGCCCGCCCGATTCGCATGGCATAATTGACAAGCTGTCTCGCCCCGACAGTGCGCTGGATCTGCCGCAGGGGATCGCGCACCGGCGAGCTCTGACGACAGGCGGCCAGGCCGCCCCGACCGCGCCCGTGGCCTGCGCGCACGGGCGGAAAGAGAAGTACCATGCAGATCCTCGACTTCGTCGAGAAGCCCCAGCTTCGCGACGACATCCCCGAGTTCCGCCCGGGCGACACCGTCAAGGTCAACGTCCGAGTCGTCGAAGGGAGCCGCACCCGGACCCAGGCGTTCCAGGGGGTGGTCTTGGGACGCACCGGATCGGGCATCCGCGAAGCGTTCATCGTCCGCAAGATCTCCTTCGGCGTGGGCGTGGAGCGCACTTTCCCCCTTCACTCGCCCTCCATCGAGTCGATCGAAGTCGTCACCCGCGGCGACGTGCGCCGCGCCAAGCTCTACTACCTGCGCGGCCTGCACGGCAAGGCGGCCAAGATCAAAGAACGCCGCGAGGACCAGCGCCGGTAGCGCGCTTCCGCCGCGTCCTTCGGTGCCCGCCGCCAGCACGGCCACGGCGGGCACCGTCGCGTGCGTCCGGTCGCCCTTCCGGTCCGCCGAGACGCGCGCCCGCGCGGCGGACTGCACCCCCGCGACGTAAAATCCTGCATCCGACATCGCTCCGCGCGGCGGACGGGGCTGCCCTTGACAGGCTGGGTCTGCCGCGTGCGTCCGCGCGAACCGGTGCTCGCGCCCGGAGGCCGGTGCGTGCGTCCGCGCGAGGGGAACGGCAGATCGGTCCGGGCCTTCCGCGACCCGGCGGCCTCTCGCGATGTGAGGTAGTTCGCAGGGGGCTCTCCGGTTGCGTGACAGCTGAGGCCAGAGTTGAGATTAGCGGTCAACACTCGGTTAACGGCATGTGCGCCGCCCCGGGGGCGGGCGGGAGGGAAGGCGAGATTGGACACCCGCGCGTGCTGCCGGGCGTGTGCGCCGGGGTGGTGCCGGTAGGATGGCAGGCTAGGAAACGCGCCGTTCCGACAGCCTTGAGGACTGCCCGCGACAGTGCGAGAAGACAAGAAAACCGAAGTGTGGGTATCGAGGAGCCGCAGATGAAGGAAAGCCCCGAGGTCGGAACGCCGGAGGGGGAGATGCCGCCGTCGTTCCCTCCGGAGCGGCTCGAAGAGGCCTCTACGCAGGCGTCGCCCTCCCCGGGCGACCAGGCCGGGCCCGCTGAGTCGGGAGCCGCCGCGGGCTCGGAGGACTCCGAGCCCGACGAAGACCTCGCCGACGACAAGCGGCTGGCGGAGGACGAGAAGCGCGCGTCCTTCCTGCGGTCCTCTCTGGAGACCCTCGCGATCGTCGCCGTCGCGCTGCTCGTCTCGGTCGTCATCAAGACCTTCTTCGTGCAGGCCTTCTACGTGCCGTCGGGCTCGATGGAGTCCACACTGAAGCCGGGCGACCGCATCGCCGTCAACCGCATGGTCGACAGCGCAGGCGACATCAACCGCGGCGACGTCGTGGTCTTCGTCGATCCGGGCAACTGGCTGGGCGACGTCCCCGACAACCGCCCGGCCTGGAGGCGGGGCATCAGCAATGCGCTTCAGACGGTCGGCCTCCTCCCCGCCGATTCCGGCAAACACTTGGTCAAGCGGGTGATCGGAGTCGGAGGCGACCGGGTCAAATGCTGCACGGCCGCCGGCAATCTGACGGTCAACGGCGTGGAGCTCAAGGAGACCTATCTCGACCGGGGGGTCCGGCCGTCCGAGGTCGCCTTCGACGTCGTCGTCCCCAAGGGGAAGCTGTGGGTGATGGGCGACAACCGCTCGAACTCCCGCGATTCGCGGTATCACGCCTCCAGCGAGGGCAACGGGTTCGTGCCCGTCGACAACGTGGTCGGCCGCGCCTGGGCGATCTTCTACCCGTTCTCCAGGTTCGGCGGCATCCCCAGCGCCTCCAGCGTGTTCTCGTCGGTCCCGTGACGACGGGCGGTGTCATCCCGGACAGGGCGCTCGAGCTCGACATCCTCTCGGGGCTGGGGCCGGGCGGGGTCCTCGCCGGAGTCGACGAAGTCGGACGCGGATCCCTGGCGGGACCCGTGAGCGTGGGGATAGCGCTCGTGGACGCCGACGTGGGCCAGGCACCCGACGGCCTGCGCGACTCCAAGCGGATGACCCCGGCGGCCAGGGAGCGGATGGCCCCGAAGGTGCGCTCCTGGGCCCTCGACGTCGCGGTCGGGCACGCCGGGCCGGACGTCGTCGACGGCCGCGGAGTGATCGCCGCGCTGCGCTGGGCGGCGCGCGACGCCCTCGACAGGCTCCGCGGCCCGCTGCCCGACGCCGTGCTCCTGGACGGACGCCACAACTGGTGGGCCGACGGCTCCCTCTTCGACCTCGACTCGGCGCTTCCGCACATCCCGGTGCACATGCGCGTCAGGGCCGACGCGAGCTGTTCGGCGGTCGCCGCGGCGTCGGTGGTGGCGAAGGTGGAACGCGACGCCATGATGGTCGCCCTGGACGAACGGCATCCCGGTTACGATTGGGCCAGGAACAAAGGCTATGCCTCGCCGGCGCATATCCGGGGGCTGGCCAGGCTGGGGCCGTCGGCTCACCACAGGACATCCTGGCACCTGCCGGGGGTGACGCAAGGAGAGGCTACATGAGCGAAATCGAGGGCTACGAGGCCGACGCCGAGCTCTCGCTGTACCGGGAGTACCGCGACGTCATCAACATCTTCCGCTATGTCGTGGAGACCGAGCGCCGCTTCTACCTGGCCAACGACGTCGACGTGAAAGTCCGCGCCTCCTCCGGCGGAGAGGTCTTCTTCGAGGTCAACCTGGCCGACGCCTGGGTGTGGGACATCTACCGTTCGACCCGATTCGTGCGCTCCGTGCGCATCGTGACCTTCAAGGACGTCAACGTCGAAGAGCTCAACAAGGCCGACTTCACGCGCGAACTCGACCTGCGCGACTGAGAGCCCGGTGGGGACGACGAGGGGCCGGCAGGGTCGGCCGGGGCTTGACTAGGCTGACTGGGGAGGCCTTGACCGGAGGCGGCCCGGAGAGGCGGCCTTGACCGGGGAATGGCGGTCAACAGCGTCCCGGCATGGCACGCCTATCCACAGTCTGTTCGCCGGTCGGGAGCGCCTCGCCCTCCATGGCCGACACTGGGGTGCATGAGTTTCACCGTTCCCGCACTCTCTGTCGACGCCGGCGCCCGCGAGCTCGGCGAATGGGGCGAAGAAGTCGCCGCCCGGCTCCTGACGGCCCACGGATACGCCGTCCTGGCGAGGAATTGGAGATGCCGCCACGGCGAGCTGGACATCGTCGCCTCGGCGCCCGCGGCCTCGACGGTGGTCGGCGTCGAGGTCAAGACCAGGCGGAAAGGAAGTCGAGTCGGCGCCATCGAAGCCGTCTCGCCCGAGAAGGCGGCGCGGCTGCGGCGCCTGCTCGCAGCATGGGCCGACGAACACGACGCGCGCTGCGACCGGTTGCGCGTCGACCTTCTGGCGATCACCGTCGACGACGCAGGCGAATGCCTCGTCGAACACGTCGAGGGCCTCTCATGAGGCTCGGGACGGCCACGGCGATGGCCGTCGTGGGGATCGAGGGCCGGCCCGTGCGCATCGAGGCCGTCCTGTTGCGCGGGCTCCCCGCCGTGACCATCGTCGGCCTGCCCGACGCCGCCATCTCAGAATCCCGGGAGAGGCTGCGAGCGGCCTTCGCCTTGGCGGGCGTGGCCTTCCCGTCCTGCCGGCTGACGATCAATCTGTCGCCCGCCGGCACGCCGAAGGCCGGGACGGCGTTCGACCTGGGCATCGCGGTCGCCATCCTCGGCGCGATGGGAGGGGCGGACAGATACGCGGGCTCGGTCGTCATGGGCGAGCTCGGCCTGGACGGCTCGGTGCGCCGAGTGCGGGGCGTCCTTCCCGCGGCGCTCGCCGCGGCGAAAGGCGACGGGGGCGGAATGGTCGTCCCGCTGGGATGCGGCGAGGAGGCCGGCCTGGCGGGCGTCGAGGTCGCGGAGGTGTGGCATCTCGCCCAGGTCGCCGACGCCATGGGCGTTCCCTGCGACCCGGCTCCCGACGCCCCGGACTGCGCAGAGGCGGATGGCGACGGCCCGGAGACGCCTCCCGACATGTCCGACGTGAGGGGGCAGTTCGAAGCCCGCCACGCCATCGAAGTCGCGGCGGCCGGAGGGCACCACCTCCTCATGACGGGAGCGCCGGGCGTGGGAAAGTCCATGCTCGCCGTCCGCATCCCCGGCATACTGCCGCCGCTGGACGTCGAGCAGGCGGTCGAAGTGGCCGCCATCGCCTCGGCGGCGGGGGAGTTCGCCGGAAGGCTGAGCACGGTGCCGCCCTTCGCCAGCCCCCATCACACGGCGAGCGCCGCCGCCCTCGTCGGCGGAGGGTCCATGCCCAAGCCCGGGGCCGCTTCGCGGGCGCACCGCGGCGTGCTCTTCCTCGACGAGATGCCCGAATTCCCCACCTCCAGCCTCCAAGCCCTTCGCGAGCCCATGGAGACCGGCCGCATCGAGATCCACCGCGCCCGCGCGGCGGTGACCTACCCGGCGCGCTTCCAGCTCGTCGGGGCGGCCAACCCGTGCAGATGCGGGAACTACATCGACGCCCCGTCCGCCTGCACCTGCTCGGTGCGCGACAGACGCGACTATTTCAGGAGGATCGGAGGGCCGATCCTCGACCGCTTCGACCTCAACGTCGTCACCCGCCGCCTGTCCCGCGCCGAACTGGCCATGTCCGCGGCGGGGGAGCCGAGCGCGGCGGTGCGTCGGCGGGTGGCCGAGGCGCGCGAACGGCAGAGGGCGAGGCTCTCCCGGACCCCGTGGGCCGTCAACGCCCAGGTGGACGGGACGTGGCTTCGTCGCCATACGCATCTGGACGATGCGACCGTTCGCGGGTTGGATGCGGGGATGGCGGCCGGACGCATCTCGATGCGGGCGGTCGACAAAGTGCTCCGCGTCGCTTGGACGCTCGCCGATCTGGCCGGCCGCGAGGCGCCGGATCGAGACGATGTGGACTGCGCTCTGACACTGCGGGCCAGAGAGGGATTCCATGGAGCGACGTGACGTTTCCGGCCGAGCCCGCCGTCTGCCCGGGCAGACGGACGCCGAGGCGGGCGAGGGGGAGGCCGGGGCGGCGGACGCCGATGAGCGCGCTGCTGCCAAGGTCTGGACCGGGATCGCCGAGGGCGAGGACGTGTACGCCACGCGCCTGGTCGCCGAGCGCGGGTACGCGGGCGGCCTGAAGTGGGTGGCCGGCGTCGATCCGGCGACGGTCGGGGACCGAGGCCTGAACCGGGCCGTCCAGCGGTGGAGGCAGCGCTGCGAATCGGCCGTCTCCGCCCGGAGCGTCGGAGGGGATTCTCTCGGTTTCCTCATGCCGGGCGACGAACTGTGGCCGCGCCGGCTCGACGACCTGGGGGAATCACGGCCTCTCGGCCTGTGGTATCAGGGCGATCCGCGCGTCTTGGCGCGCATGGGCCTGGGGATCGTCGGATCGAGGGACGCGTCGGCGTACGGGAGGCGCATCGCCACCGATCTCGCCTTCGAGCTGGCCTCGGCCGGCCTGAGCATCGTCTCGGGCGGGGCCTTGGGGATAGACGCGGCCGCCCACAGGGGAGCGCTGGCCGCGGACGGCTACACCGTCGCGGTGGCGGCGGGCGGCGCCGACCGCTTCTATCCGGCCAGCCACGCCGATCTCTACCTCGACATCCTTCGGCGCGGGGGAGCGCTGTGCTCGGAGAGCCCGCCCGGAGCCGCGCCGCACAGGCACCGGTTCCTCTCCCGCAACCGGATCATCGCCGCGCTCGCGGAGGCGATCGTGGTCGTCGAGGCTCCCCACCGATCGGGCGCCCTGTCCACGGCCCACCACGCCATGGCCGTCGGCCGCCAGGTCGGAGCCGTCCCCGGGCCCGTGACCTCCGCCCGATCGGTGGGATGCCACAGGCTCCTGCGCGAATCGGCCGTGTGCGTCACCTCTACGGCCGAGGTCGCGGAACTGCTGGGCTGGCAGGGATGGTCGCCCGGGGCGTCGGCGTCCGGCACCCCGACATCGACGTCCGACGCCGCCTCGCCGTCGGCCCGTCGTGGAGGGCAGGCGCGGTCCCAAGGCGCGGTGGACACGCGGGGCCAGCAGCTCGCGCTCGACCTCGACCCGCTGGCGGCACGCGTCCGCGACGCCCTCCCCGTCGTCCGCGCGGTCACCGTCGAGGGGATCGCAGCCGCGGCCGGGCTGTCGGTTCCCGAAAGCCTGACCGGGCTGGGCAGGCTGGAGCGCATGGGTGTGGCCAGGAACGAGCGGGGCATGTGGCGTCTGGCGTGACTGCGCGGCGCCGGCCCGGCCGTCGCGTAGTCTGGATGCGTGGCTGTGAGGATCGACGACGTCGTGGACGCATACCGGCGCGAGCTCGCCGTGCGGCGGGGGCTGTCCGCCCGCACCGTCGCGGCGTACGCCGCCGAGGCCCGCTCGCTGCTCGCCTTCCTCGCCGACCTGGCGGGCCAGGACGCCTCCGAGCCGATCGACGTGGCTCACCTCGAGCTCGCCGACGTTCGAGCCTGGTTGGCCGCGCGGCAGCGAGCCGGCCACGCTCGGGCGTCGATAGCCAGGCATTCGTCGTCGATCCGCACGTTCTGCACGTGGCTGTGCAGGGAGGGCTACGCCGACGCCGACGCCGCCGCCCGGCTCAAAGCGCCCGCGGCCGACAACTCGCTGCCGCACGTGCTCAATCAGGAACAGGCCCGGCTGCTCCTCTCCCACGCGGCCGGGCTCGCCGAGACGGGCGAGCCCCTGGCCGTGCGCGACAGCGCCGCCGTCGAACTCCTGTACGCCTCGGGACTGAGGATCTCCGAACTGTGCGGACTGGACGTCGACTCCCTGGGGGCGGACTCCACCGTGCGCGTGATCGGCAAGGGGGACAAGGAGCGCATCGTCCCCTTCGGGGTGCCCGCGCGGCGCGCCCTGGCGTCCTATCTCGCCGTGAGGGGCGCGCTTCTGCGCGCGCCGACGCGCGCCCTCTTCCTGGGGGCCAGGGGCGGCCGGCTGGATCCGCGAACCATGCGGGACGTCGTCCACAGACTGGCCGCCGGCGCGGGAGTCCCCGACGTCTCGCCGCACGATCTGCGCCATTCGGCCGCCACCCACCTCCTCGACGGCGGCTCGGACCTGCGGACCGTCCAGGAGATCCTCGGCCACTCCTCCCTGTCGACGACGCAGCGCTACACGCACGTCAGCTCCGAACGGCTGCGCCAGGCCTTCGACCAGGCGCATCCCCGAGCGTGAGCCTCGGCCCGCGGTCCCGGGCGACACCGGCGTCTCGACACCGGGGTCGCCGACACGGACGTCCTCCGGCCCGCCGCCCCCGAAGGAGACGGCGGCGGGCCCGCGGCGCCGAAGAACGCGTGCCCCGACGGTGCGTCTCCGGCGAAGCGCCGGATCACTCCAGAAGCCGGATCAGGGGGCGCACGAGTCGGAGAGGGTTGAGGTAGTCGTCGGGGCCTTTCTTGGCGCCCCAGTGCAGGCAGGCGTTCGCCCCGCAGTGGCCGGTTTCGAGCTTGCCGATCATCTGCCCGCGGGCCACGCTCTGCCCGGCGGCGACCGCGGGTTCGACCGGCTCGTACGTGGTGCGGATGCCTCCCGCATGCTCGATCGACACCGTCGGCCTGTCCGCGAGCCTCCCCGCGTACAGGACGACCCCGTCGCCCGCCGCCATGACCGGCTGGCCCTCCTGCATGGCCAGGTCGACGCCGCGATGGCCTCGCCCCCATTTCACGCTCGGCGGGTCGAAGCCCCTCAGGACGGGAACGGCCCCGCCGCTCGGCCAAGCGTAGGAGCCGGCCGGCGCATGCCGTCCGGTGGGCGGGCGCGGCGTGGCCGCCGGCCCTAGAGGTTCCCGACGGACATCCCGCGGCCGGATCTCCTGGCTGAGTGCTCGGCGTCCGTCGCTTTCCGGCGGTGGGCTCTGCCGGCCGACGGATCCGCCTGCGGCGCTCGTCGCCGTTCCCAGCGCCAGGACCGCCGTCGCGACTAATCCGTGGAATAGCTTCATGCCCCCAGTGTCCGCACGGGCTGAACGCGGCGCTCGGGCCTCGCCGTCGGGTCTGGACGGCCCGCCCGCGGACCGAGCCTGTGGACCAGGCCCCACCGCCCGACCGCCTAGGCTCGAGGATCCGCGCGGCCGTGCCGCGGTCCGGCCACTGGCGGCCGAGCGCCGACGGTCGCTCCGGCCCGGCGGCTCAGCCGGCTGTGAACGGCGGAGCCGCCTTCGGGCCCGCGCCACCGCGGAAACCCCGATGTTCACGCTGCGTGCCTCCAGTCGAGGCCACCGCACCCCGCGCCACCGCGAAAACCCCCGCGGCCGGGAGGCGCGGTGCGGCGGTGATCGGCTACACTGATGGGGTGCCCGGCGCTAGCCGGGAGAATTCGCGCGCCCGCATCGAACGCGGCCGGGTCGGTGCCGAACGGCTCCCGGTCTCGGCGGGCGCCAGGGCGAGCCGCGGCCCCGCGGCGAGCGTCAACCGATTGCGTGCACGATGCACCGAGAAAGGACGGACCATGGCCGTCGTAACCATGCGCCAGCTGCTCGAAGCCGGCGTCCACTTCGGGCACCAGACCCGGCGCTGGAACCCGAAGATGAAGCGATACATCCTCACCGAACGCAACTCCATCTACATCATCGACCTGCGCAAGACGATCGTGGACATCGACCGCACTTACGACTTCGTCAAGCAGACGGTCGCCCACGGCGGGACGATCCTCTTCGTCGGGACGAAGAAGCAGGCGCAGGAGGCCGTGCGCGAGCAAGCCGAGCGCGTCGGCATGCCCTACGTCAACGAGCGGTGGCTCGGCGGGATGCTCACCAATTTCTCCACCGTCGCCAAGCGTCTCCAGCGTCTGCGCGAGCTCGAGCAGATCGACTTCGACGACGTCGCCTCCTCGGGCCGCACGAAGAAGGAGCTGCTGATGATGCGCCGCGAGAAGGAGAAGCTCGAGCGCACGCTCGGCGGCATCCGCGACATGTCCAGGGTCCCCTCGGCCGTCTGGATCGTCGACACGAAGAAGGAGCATCTGGCCGTCTCCGAGGCCAAGAAGCTGGGCATCCCCGTGGTCGCCATCCTCGACACCAACTGCGACCCCGACGAAGTCGCCTATCCCATCCCCGGCAACGACGACGCCATCGGATCGGTCGGCCTTCTGACTCGCGTCATCGCCGACGCCGTCGCCGAGGGGCTCGTCTCGCGCGGCTCCGGCGTCTCCGCCGAGGCCGCCGAACCCATGCCCGAATGGGAGCGCGAGATCCTCGCCGGCGCCGCCGAAGCCGAGGCCTCCGCCGAGGGGACGCCGGAGGCGTCGTCCGCAGCGCCGCAGGCCTCCGAGTCCGAGACTCCCGCCGCCTCCGGGGCGCCCGCCTCCGACGCGCCCGCGGCCGAAGCCGCCGCCGAGGCGCCGGCGCCTCAGGCCTCCGAGTCCGCACAGGCCTGAGGCGCACAGCCCACACGTAGCCCTTCGCAAGCAAAGGAATACTCATGGCAAAATTCACCGTCGCCGACATCAAGGCGCTGCGCCAGAAGACGGGCGCGGGAATGCTGGACGTCAAGAAGGCCCTCGAAGAGGCCGGGGGCGACATCGCCAAGGCAGAGGAGGCCATCCGGGTCAAGGGTCTGAAAGCCGTCGCCAAGCGCGAGGGCCGCACGGCCGCCAACGGCCTGGTGGCCTCCGCGGTGACCGACGTCGATGGCGGCCAGCGCGGCATCCTCGTCGAGGTCAACGCCGAGACCGACTTCGTCGCCAAGAACCAGAAGTTCATCGACATGGCCGACGAGATCCTCCAGGCGGCCGTCGAGGCGGGAGCCGGCGACGTCGACTCGGTCCTCGCCGCTCAGCTGGGCGAGGCGACCGTCAAGGACCGCGTCGAGGGGCTCATCGCCGTCATCGGGGAGAAGATGGAGATCTCGCACGTGGCCGTCGTCGAAGGCGAGCACGTCGAAGCGTACATGCACCGGACCAACCCGGACCTGCCCCCTCAGGTCGGGGTCCTCGTCGCCACCGACGCCGCGGGCGCCTCGGTCGCCCACGACGTCGCCGTGCACATCGCGGCCCTCAACCCGGCCTACCTCGACCGGGCCTCGGTCCCCGAAGAGGTCGTGGAGGCCGAGACGCGCATCGCCACCGAGACGACGATCGCCGAGGGCAAGCCGGAGAAGGCCATTCCGAAGATCGTCCAGGGGCGCATGAACGGCTTCTACAAGTCGACCGTCCTCCTCGACCAGGGCTTCGCCCGCGACCCCAAGGTCTCCGTCGGCAAGATCGTCGACCAGGCCGGGGGCAAGGTCACCGGTTTCGCCCGCATACGCGTCGGATCGGCCGAGTAGACGGATAGACGGCCGGATCCGACGGGACCCGCCGAAAAGCCGAGGGGGAGGGCACGCGCCCTCCCCCTTCCGTCCGCGCTTCCCGCGGGCTTCGTCAGTTTCTGAAGCCGTGGACGGGGGCCGGTATGAGGCCTCCGCGGCCGATGAAGGCGTCGCTCGAATACGGGCTGACCGGCATGACGGGGGCCCTGCCGAGCAGGCCGCCGAATTCGACGACGTCGCCCGGAACCGTGCCGGGCGCCGGAATGATCCGCACCGCCGTCGTCTTGTGGTTCATGACGCCGATCGCGGCCTCGTCGGCGATCATCCCGGCGATGGCGGAGACGGGGGTGTCCCCCGGGACGGCGACCATGTCGAGCCCGACGGAGCAGATCGCCGTCATCGCCTCGAGTTTGGCCAGCGACATCGCGCCGGTCTCCGCGGCCTCGATCATGCCCTCGTCCTCGGAGACCGGGATGAACGAACCCGACAGCCCGCCGACGTGGGAGCAGGCCATGAGGCCGCCTTTCTTCACGGCGTCGTTGAGGAGGGCCAGTGCCGCGGTCGTTCCGTGGGCGCCCACCCTTTCCAGACCCATCGCCTCCAGCGCGCGGGCGACCGAGTCGCCGACCTCCGCCGTCGGCGCGAGGGACAGATCGACGATGCCGAAGTCGACGCCCAGCCTCTCGGCGGCCATGCACCCGACGAGCTCCCCCATGCGCGTGACCTTGAACGCGGATTTCTTGACCGCCTCCGCCAAGGCGTCGAACGGCTCGCCCGCCGCCGAGTCGATCGCCCGCTTGACGACGCCGGGACCGGAGACCCCCACGGACACGACGCAGTCGGGCATCTCGACCCCGTGGAAGGCGCCCGCCATGAACGGGTTGTCGCCCACGGAGTTGGCGAAGACCACCAGTTTCGCCGCTCCCAGGCCCGCCTCCGTGGCGTGCGCCGAGGCCGAGATCGCCTCGCCCATGGCCCGCACGGCGTCCATGTTGACGCCCGCGCGCGAAGACGCCACGTTGACCGACGAGCAGACCACCTCGGTGGCCGCGAGGGCTTGGGGGATGGAGTCGATGAGCGCCCGGTCGCTCGCCGTGGCGCCCCTCTCCACGAGCGCCGAGAACCCTCCGATGAAGTCGACGCCGACGGCGCGGGCCGCCTCGTCGAGCATCCTGGCCCAGGCGGTCAGGTCGGATTCGCGCGAGGCCGCGGCCACCAGGGCGATCGGCGTGACCGAGACGCGCTTGTTGACGATCGGTATGCCCAGCTCGTCCTCGATCCTCCCGCACACGGACACGAGACCGGACGCCCGCGCGGCGATGCGCTCGTAGCAGCGCCGCCTGGCCCGCCGCCCGTCGGGGTCGGCGCAGTCCAGGAGCGAGATCCCCATCGTCACGGTGCGGATGTCGAGTCGGTCGTCGGAGATCATGCGGATGGTCTCCAGGATGTTCGCCGTGTCCATCGTGCCTCACAGCCTGTGCATGGCGTCGAAGATCGCCTCGGACTGGATGCGGATCTCCAGGCCTTCGCCCGCGCCCACCGCGGACATGGCCTCCTGCAGACGGGGGAGGGGCACGGCCTCCTCGTCGAAGTCGATGTGGAGGATCATCGTGAAGTACTCGCCCATGAGGGTCTGCGACACGTTGACGATGTTGACGTTCCGCTCGGCGAAGCCGGTGGCGACCGCGGCGATGATGCCGGTGTGATCGAGCCCGGTGACGGTGGTGATTGCGCGCATGGGACTATGTTCGCACGTACGGCCCTGGCAGTCACCGCGACTCGGTGCGCATAGGATTCCTACGTGGCAGATTTCTCCCCGCGCGCCTCGCCGGCCGCGTGGCGCGCCGCCGCTCGCCGGGCGGCGGCCGTGGCGGCCGTCGGCCTGATCGCCGGCGCGGTCGGCGCGCTCATGGCGCTGGCCCTGCACGCGGTCGAGTGGGCCGCCTTCGGCGAGGGCTCGGCAAGCCTCATCGACGCCCTCCGGACGGCGCCGGCTTGGCGCCGGTTCGCCGCCGTCCCGATCGGGGCGGGCCTGGCCGGTCTGGGATGGCGGGCCCTGCGCCGCCGAGGCCCGGTCACCACCCTCGACCAAGCCCTGCGCACGCCCGGGACGCGCCTGCCCGTGGGCCGCACCGCCGCCGACGCCCTGCTCCAGGTCGCGGTCGTCGGCAGCGGGACGTCGGTCGGGCGCGAGAGCGCTCCCCGGCAGACAGCGGCGGCCCTCGCCGACGCCCTGTGCCTGCGGATGAGCGTGGACGGGGAGTTCCGGCGCGTCCTCCTCGCCGCCGGGGCGGGGGCGGGACTCGCAGCCGTGTACAACACCCCGTGGTCGGCCGTCCCCTTCGCGCTGACCGTCACGCTCGGCCGGTGGACGCTTCGGGGGGCTCTCGCGACCGCGGCGATCTCCTGGATCGGGACGACGATCGCCTGGTCGGTCACCGACGGCCTCCCGGCGACCCCGCTTCCGGACGTCGGCGCCGACCGGGCCCTCGCCGTGTACGCCTGGGCCTTCGCCGCGATCCCCCTGTGCGCCGCCGCGGGCGCGGGGCTGTCGGGTCTGTGCGGCCTGGGCCGGGCGACGGGCCGGCGGGTTCGCGCGGCGTGGACGATGCCGTGCGCGATGGCCGCCGCGGGCGTCCTGACCGGGTCCGTCGGCCTCCTCCTGCCCCAGGCGCTCGGCAACGGGAAGTCGAGCCTCGACGAGCTCTTCGGCGACGTCGCGCCCCTGCGCCCGGTGACCCTCGCCGTGTGCCTGGGGATCCTCGTGGCCAAGCCCCTCCTGACGGCCCTCAGCTTCCGAGTGGGTGTCGTCGGAGGGCTTCTCATGCCGTCGGCGTCCACAGGCGCGGCGTTGGGAGGCGCATGCGGCCTAGCCTTCGGCCTCGACTGGGCGAGTGTCGGAGCCTTCGCCCTCGTCGGGGCGATGGCGGTGCTGTCCGTCACGCAGAAGTCCCCGCTCTTCGGTCTCGCCTTCGGGCTGGAGTTGACCCACTGTCCCGCGTGGATGTGGCCGGCGGTGGCCTGTTCCGCGTTCGGCGCCCGGGGACTGGTCGGACTGGTTGAGCGCGCGAGGGCCCGTCATTGATATCGTGGAACCGGTAGTCACGCACCGCGGAAGGTCACCCCCGGCCGAGACCGGACGAAAGAGCGCGGTCCCCTCGACGCGGGAAGCCCTTCATGCCGAGAATTGGGAGGAATATGCCATTGCGACGAGGATTGGAGCCGGCATGAGTGTGCCTGGTGTCATAGGGGACCTGTCGGACGACACCCAGGACTTTCCGCATCCGCTGGCCTACCGCTATCCGACGGAGGACGCCGAGGTCGTCGTCCAGGACGCAGCGTGGCGTTTGACCGCGCGGGCCATGCCCGGGAGGCTGCGGTCGCGGGGAGGCGAGCAGGCCGGGCTCGACCAGCAGACGCCGGCGGGGGAGGGCGCCGACCGCATGGCGGTGAGCGTCGAGGACTACGAGCCGCTCTCCAACCTGTGGAACGACCCGGCCGCCCGGCGTCCGGCCTCCTCGACGCGCACGGCCGCGACCGGCTTCAAGGCGGCCGCCGTGCGGCTCGTCGGTTTGGAGGCGATCGTAGCCTCCCTCATCGTCCTGTCGTCCTTCTGCCTGGCCCACGCCAGAGGCGTCGGCTTCCTGCCGCAGACGCGGGCGGTCGCCGAGCGGCTGTCGATCGGCCTGGGCGGGTACGTCGGACTCGGCGGCCTCGCCCTGATCGTCGTCGCGGTGCTGTACGCCGTCGAGAGGATCCTCAGGAGCTCGCCTCGGGCCGGGCGTCAGGAGGAGCCGGCCGACATCCCGCAGGAGCAGGTGGCGACCGTCGGCAACTACCTCGTGCAGGCGATCCGCGAACGCAAGCTCTCCCTGGCCCGGTCGAGCCAGATCGTCAAGGCCTTCATCGTCCGGGAGGCGTACGGCCGCAGGCTGCGGGCGGACGCCCTGCTGCCCGACGCGGCCGGCTCCCTGGCCTGCTGCCTCGTCCTGCTCGGCGCCCCGTTGACGATCATCGGGCTGCTCGTGCCCGACGCAGGCGGCGCGTCCGCCGCCGGGCCGGCCGGCGGCGAGGTCAAGTGGCGCTTCCCCAACCTCGGGATGGCCCTGGCGGTCGCGACCCTCCTCGGGCTCGCCGGGGCGATCCTGGCGGTCGTCGGGACCCTCTCGCCCCGCCTGCGCGGCGACGTCGAAGCCGCTGAGAGGCGACTCGGCGCCGCCTACCTCGTCTCCAGCGACCCGGAGCTCGCCGAGGCGGTCAACTCCAACGGGCCGCGCGCGACCCTCCAGGACCTCCAGGACGGGGAGTGGCGCACCGGCTCGTCGCAGCAGAGCCGCCTCGCCAGCTGGTTCTCCTCCCAGGCGCCCTACCAGCTGCTGCTGTGGTGCGCGTCCACCGTCGTCCTCATCGTCACCCTCGCCGTGACCGTCAGCGCGACGGGACTTCGCATCGGCCCGGCGATCGCCGTCGCGGCCCTCCTCGTCGGTCTGTCCGGCGGGCTAGTGGCCGCGATCCACTTCGCCGTGGGCAATCGGGTGCTCGCGCACGCCGACGCGATCTGCCACTGCAGCGTCAGGCGCGGCCTGGAGGCGTGGGTTCTCTGGCCCTGCCTGCTCTTCGTCGCGCTGGGATGGGCGATGCTTCCGGTGGCGCTCGTCGTCGGCGCGGAGAACGGCCAGTTCGCCCTCTTCGTGTGCGCCCTCCACGTCATCATCTTCGTCGGGCTGGTCTTCGGCACCGGAGTGGTCAGGTACGACGGCGACCGGCGCAGGATCACATGCGTGCGCTACCACACCTACGCCGAACTGAGAAGCCGCCTCGAAGAGTCCGTCGAGATCCTCGCCGGCATCGACCTCCACACGTCGCGCCGCAGGCGTCCGCAACCCCAGCAACCCCAGCAGGCCCAGCGGATTCAACAGGTCGGCTACGGCTACGGGTACGCCGCCGGCGGCGGGATCGCCCAGGACGCCCCCCGGTCCGGTCGAGGCGGACAGGCGCCCGCCGCAGTGCCCGCCAACCCCTCGCCGGGCCGGCGCCACTGATACCCTTTAGCGGGTGCGCGCCGGCGCGCCCGCATCACCACTTCGGAACATCGGCGGGAAGGAGCATGCCGTGGCCCACGACGCTCTAGGAGACCACAACGAGGACGGCGCGAGACGGGTCCTGCTCAAACTGTCCGGCGAGATGTTCGGCGGGGGAGCGGTCGGCCTCGACGCCAACGTCCTGACCAGGGTCGCCGCCGAGATCGCCGTCGCCGTCAAGCACGGGGTGCAGGTCGCCATCGTCGTCGGCGGAGGCAATTTCTTCCGGGGTGCGGAGCTGCAGCGGCGCGGAATGGACCGCGCCAGGGCGGACTACATGGGAATGCTCGGCACCGTCATGAACGCCATCGCCCTCCAGGACTTCGTCGAGCAGACGGGGACCCAGTGCCGCGTTCAGACGGCGATCGAGATGATCCAGGTGGCCGAGCCCTACGTTCCCCTCCGCGCGATCCGCCACCTGCAGAAGGGGAGGGTCGTCATCTTCGGGGCGGGAGCCGGGATGCCCTACTTCTCGACGGACACGGTCGCCGCCCAGCGCGCGCTGGAGCTGCGCTGCGACGAGATCCTCGTCGGGAAGAACGGCGTGGACGGCGTGTACACGGACGACCCCAACAAGAACCCGGGAGCCGTCAGACTCGACTACGTCACCTACCAGGACGCCATCGCCCAGGGGCTGCGCGTGGTCGACGCGGCCGCGTTCTCCCTGTGCCAGGACAACCTCCTGCCCATGCGGGTGTTCGGGATGGGCACGGCGACGAACGTCACCCGTGCGCTTCGCGGCGAGAAGATCGGTACTCTAGTCTCAGCAGCCCGATGACGGTCTCGACAACTCGATAGCGAAGGACACACCAATGATTGACGAAACCCTCCTCGACGCGGAGGACAGGATGGAAAAGGCAGTCGACGCCGCCAGAGGCGAATTCGGCAACATCCGCTCCGGCCGCGCCAACGCGGCGATGTTCACCTCGATCCTCGTCGACTACTACGGCGCCCCGACGCCGCTCCAACAGCTCGCCACCATCGCCATCCCCGAGGCCCGGACGGTTCTCATCACGCCGTTCGACCGTTCGGCGACGGCCTCCATCGACAAGGCCCTGCGCGAATCCGACCTGGGCGTCAACCCCACCGACGACGGCCGCGTCATCCGCGTAGTCCTGCCCGTCCTGACCGAGGAGCGCCGCCGGGACTACGTCAAGCTCGCCAAGTCCAAGGCGGAGGAGTCGCGCGTGTCCGTGCGAGGCGTGCGCCGCAAGGCGAAGGAGGCCCTCGACAGGATCAAGAGGGACGGCGAGGCCGGCGAGGACGACGTCAAGAGAGCCGAAGACCGGCTCGACAAGCTCGCCAAGCGGTACGTCGACCAAGTGGACAAGCTCCTCGACGCCAAGGAAAAGGAACTCCTGGAAGTCTGATGCAGGCCAACCCGCTCACCGCCCTGGCGCCGCGCCCGCCCAAACCGCCGGCCCCCTCCTCCACCAAAGCCGGACGCAATCTGAAGACGGCCCTTCCGGTGGCCTTCGGGCTGCTCGCGCTCGTCGCCTTCTCGGTCGTGTGGAGGATCGAGGCGTTCGTCTGCCTGGTCGCCGTCGCGATGTGCGTCGGGCTGTGGGAGGCCGCCGGCGCCTTCCTCAACAGAGGCGTGCGGATCCCCCTCGTGCCGACGTGGTGCGGCGCCGTCGCCATGGTCGGCGCGACGTGGACCGCCCGGGAGCACATCGTGGGCGGGTTCTTGGCCTTCGTCGTCAGCGCCGTCGCCGTCTGCCTGTGGCGGTGGGCGATGTCTCCGGCGAGGTGGGCGGGCGACGCCGCGGCGGGGGTCTTCGCCCTGGCGTGGATCGGCTTCGTCGGCTGCTTCGCCGTGTGCCTGGCCGCGATGCCGCAGGGACGGTGGATGGTGGCCCTCCTCATCCTCATGCCGGCGGCCTCCGACACCGGGGGCTGGGCCTTCGGCGTCCTGTGGGGCAGGCACCCCATGACGCCCTCGATTTCGCCGAAGAAATCGTGGGAGGGCTTCGCCGGTTCGCTCGTCGGCGCCGGCGCCGTCTCCTTCCTCCTGACGACCCTCGCCCTGGGCAGGCCCTGGTACGCGGCGGCGATCGTCGCCGCGGCCGCGGTGCTGTGCGCCACGGTCGGCGACCTGTCCGAATCGCTGCTCAAGCGGGACCTCGGCGTCAAGGACATGGGGTCGATCTTCCCCGGGCACGGGGGGATGCTCGACCGCATCGACTCGATCCTCCTGTGGGCTCCGGCCTGCTACGCCATCATGACCTCGTCGATCGCGGTATGACCATGGACACATCGCGCCAGGTGATGCCCGCGGTCGAATCCGGCCCCCGTCCGAGGCTGAGCTTCGCCGAGATTCGCAAGGGCAAGCCGCCGGTCCACCTCGCGGACTTCGACGTCGACGGTCGGAAGGAGCGCATGAGGCAGGCCGGCCTGCCCGCCTTCCGAGCAGACCAGCTCTCCCGCCACTACTTCGAGCGCCACGTGGCCGAGGGTGAGGCGATGAGCGACCTCCCCGCGGCGTTCAGGGACGGCGTCGTTCCGCGATTCCTCCCGCCTCTGCTGGCCAAGGTCCGCGACCTGAGGGCGGACGGCGGCCGCACGGTCAAGTCCCTGTGGCGGCTCTTCGACGGCGCGACGGTCGAAACCGTGCTCATGCGCTACCCCGGCAGGACGACTCTGTGCGTCTCCTCCCAGGCGGGCTGCGGCATGGCCTGCCCCTTCTGCGCGACCGGGCAGTCGGGGCTGACCCGCAACCTCTCCGCGGCCGAGATCGTCGAGCAGGTGCGCACTGCGATGGCCGCCGCCGAATCCGGCGCCCTCGGCGGCCCGGCGCGGGTGACCAACGTCGTGTTCATGGGCATGGGCGAGCCGCTGGCCAACTGGAGGCAGGTCGCGACCGCCCTGCACCGCATCGTCGACCCCGTCCCCGCGGGCTTCGGCCTGTCGGCGCGCAACGTGACGGTGTCCACCGTCGGCATGGTCCCCCTCATCCACAAACTCGCCGACGAGGGCCTGCCCGTCACCCTCGCCGTGTCCCTGCACGCCCCCGACGACGCACTGCGCGACCCCCTCATCCCCGTCAACTCACGGTTCAAGGTGTCCCAGCTCCTGGACGCCGCACGGAGCTACTTCGACCGGACCGGCCGGAGGGTCTCGATCGAGTACGCGCTCATCAGGGACATGAACGACCATCCCTGGCGCGCGCAGCTGCTGGCCGACGAGCTCAACAGGCGCGGACGCGGGTGGGCGCACGTCAATCCGATCCCCCTCAACCCGACGCCGGGATCCATCTGGACCGCGAGCACCCCCGAGGCGCAGAATACATTCGTTCGCACCCTTCTCGACGCCGGCGTCCCGACGACGATCCGCGACACGCGGGGGTCGGACATCGACGGCGCCTGCGGGCAGTTGGCCGCCGAGGTCGGCCGGGCCTCCGGGCGCGGGCGCGCCGCCAAGGCCGCCGCGGCGGCGGAGAGGGTCGCGTTCGGTGCGGATCCGGACGGGCAGGGCGCATGCCCGACGGACTCGGTCGGCGAGTCGAACACAACCGAGAAGGAGGTCTCGCGATGACGTCGAGCAAAGGTTTCAGAACCGTGGGCTTTTTCGACAAGGGGTACGCCAAGGACGAGGTCGACGACTTCCTCCACAGGGCCAAGGAAGCCTACAACGGGCCCCTGACCCCCAATTTCGACGAGAACACGATCCGCAACGCGGCCTTCCACCGTCAGCGCAGGGGCTACCTTCCGGCGGACGTCGACGAGGCGCTCGATCGCCTGGAGGCGGCCTTCATCCAGAAGAGGCGCTCCCTCGTGGTGGCCGACCGGGGGGAGAACGCCTGGCTGAACACGACGGCCCAGGACGCCAAGAGCCTCTACCCGCGCTTCTTCCGGCCCGCCGGCCAGCGCTTCGCCGACGCCGACGGGTGGGGGTACTCGAAGTCCGACGTCGACGCGCTCGTCGATCGGCTCTCCGACTATTTCGACGGCAAGGTGGAGCTGTCCGCCAAGAACATCCGGGACGCCGTCTTCTCCCCGGCCAAGGGATCCTCGGCGTACGACGAGGCCGTCGTCGACGTCTACCTCGAGCGCGCCACGAGCGTCCTCCTGTCGGTCGAGTGATGCGCTCGATCGTCGTCTTGGGATCCACGGGGTCCATCGGAACCCAGGCGCTCGACGTGATCGGGCGCAATCGCGATCGCTTCGCCGTGCGCGCGCTCGGGGCCGGCGGGGCGAACCCCCGCCTCCTGGCCGGGCAGGCTGCGCGCTTCGGCGCGGAGGTCGTCGGCGTGGCCGACCCCGCCGCCGCGGCGGCCGTCGACAAAGCCCTACGGGAGGCCCGCCCGGCCAGGATGCCCGAGATCGTCGCCGGGCCCCGGGCGATGACCGTCCTCGCCGGACAGTCGCAGGCCGACGTCGTCCTCAACGGCATGACCGGCTCCATCGGGCTCCGCCCCACCCTGGCGGCCCTGAAGAGCGGGGCGCAGCTGGCGCTGGCCAACAAGGAGTCCCTCGTGGCCGGGGGAGCCCTCGTCGCCGACGCCCTCGCCCGGCCCGGACAGATCGTCCCCGTCGACTCCGAGCATTCGGCCATCGCCCAGGCCCTCGCCTCCGGCAGGCACCGCAAGGGCCTGACCAGTCCGGTCGTCGACGGCACGAGCGAGGTGCGCCGCCTCATCCTCACCGCCTCGGGCGGCCCCTTCAGGGGCAGGACCCGCGCCGACCTTGAAGGCGTCACCCCCGAGCAGGCGCTGAAGCACCCGACGTGGTCCATGGGCCCGGTGGTGACGGTCAACTCCTCGACCCTCGTCAACAAAGCCCTGGAGCTCATCGAGGCCGCCTACCTCTTCGACGTCGACCCGCAGGACATCGTCCCCGTCGTCCACCCCCAGTCGGTCGTCCACTCGATGGTCGAGTTCCAGGACGGTTCGACCATCGCCCAGGCCTCCCCTCCCGACATGCGCCTGCCGATATCCCTCGGCCTGAGCTGGCCGGACCGACTGGCGGACGTCGCCGCGCCGAACTCGTGGGACGGGCGGATCGCATGGACCTTCGAGCCGCTGGACAGCGCGACGTTCCCGGCGGTCGACCTGGCCCGCCGGGCCGTGGCCGCCTCGCCGCTGCACCCCGCGGTCTTCAACGCGGCGAACGAAGAGTGCGTCGAGGCGTTCCTGAACCGCCGGCTCGGCTACCCGGCGATCGTGGAGACCGTCGCGAAGGTCGTGGCGGCCTTCGACGCCCCCTCGACCTTCGACGTCGACGCCGTCCTGGGCGTGGAGACCTGGGCTCGCGCCCGCGCACACGAATTGATGGGAGTTTGATGACCCTGCTCGGAATCCTCTTCCTCGTCGTGGCACTGCTCGTCTCGGTGGGCATCCACGAACTCGGCCACCTCGTCCCGGCGAAGAGGTTCGGGGTGAAGGTCTCACAGTATTTCATAGGCTTCGGCCCGACTCTGTGGTCCAGGCGCGTCAACGGGACCGAATACGGAATCAAACTCCTTCCCCTCGGCGGCTTCGTGCGCATCGCCGGAATGCTCCCCCCGGGAAGGCCCGACCGCAGGACGGAGAACCGCAGGGGCCGCCTGACCCTGGCGGAGGAGGCCCGGCTCGACAGCGCCGAGGAGATCGCGCCCGGGGAGGAGGAGCGCGCCTTCTGGCGGCTGAACCCCGCCAGGAAGCTCGTCGTCATGTTCGGCGGCCCGTTCACCAACCTCGTCTTGGCGCTCGTCTGCCTGCTCGTCGTCCTGTGCGGGATCGGCACGCCGAAGCCTTCGTCCACCGTCGGGACCGTCTCCTCCTGCCTCGACGGGACGACGACCTGCCGGACCCCGGCCCCCGCGGCAGCCGCCGGGATGAGGCCCGGCGACGTCATCCAAAGGTGGGGGACCCGCGACGTGAAGGACTGGAAGGGGATCGTGAGCGCGATAGCCGCCTCGGGGACCTCGCCCACCCAGGTCCGCGTCCTGCGGGACGGCAAGGCGACGACCCTCACGGTCACGGCCGTGCTGGCCGAGCGGAAGGCCACGGACAAGGGCGGCTCCTCGGTGGTCAGACGCCCGTACGTGGGGATCAGCCCCGCCTATGAGCGCCAACGCCGGGCGCCGACCGCGGTGGTGGGGGCCCTCGGCGCTCAGGCGAAGGCGACCGCGCAGGCCCTCGTGCGCCTGCCCGCCGGCCTGTGGGAGACGGGCCGCAGCCTGATCACCGACGAGAAGCGCCCCGCCAACGGGATCGTCGGAATCGTCGGGGTGGCGGGGATCGCCGGCGACATCACCTCGGCGGACTCGGCCTCCTACGACGGGCTCTCCAGGTTCGGCGACCTCCTCCTGCTCGCCGGCTCGCTGAACATGACCCTGTTCGTCTTCAACCTCATCCCCCTCCTCCCCCTGGACGGGGGCCATCTGGCGGGCGCGACCTACGAAGCCCTGCGCAGGCGTCTCGCCCGCCGCCGCGGACGGCCCGACCCGGGGCCGGTGGACACGGCGCGCCTCACGCCGCTCAGCTACGGCGTCGCCGTCGCGTTCATCGCGATGACCGCCCTGCTGGTCGTGGCGGACTTCGTCAACCCGGTGAGCCTGTTCTGACGGACCCCGCGCCGAGGGCGCGATCTCGGATTCCCGCCCCCGGGGGGGCGAGCCTGTCGCAACGACGCCGCATACGCTATCCGCCCTTCCGGGGGCGGGCAAGTTCTGCCAGTCTCGTCTCATTGGCTCGTCGGCGTCGCCCGTTCGAGCCGGGAAAGGGTGGGCGGCCGGCATGAAGGCCTTTCAACTCTGGTCCAGGTTCCTCTACATAGTCCAGTTCCCCATGATCGGGTTCCTTTCCGTGATGCTCGTCTTCCTCCCCGGCGGTGTGGACGCCGGCGGGTGGGTGACAGTGATCGTCTTCTACATGATGGGGCCCCTCGTCGTCCTGTTGGCGGTCATCGCCGTCATGACGACGATCCGCGCCGTCGCGAAGAGGGCGGCGCTCATCGCCCCGGTCACCGCGTGCCTGCTGACGGCCTTCTATCTGTGCGCGTTCGTCTTCTGCGCGGCCGCCCCCGAATTCGACAATTCGAGGAGCTACGCCTCGATGCTCCAGCGTCTCGGCCTGTCCGAGGAGGGATCGATCTCGCTCGCCGTCGTCTGCTTCAAGGCGGGCGGGTTCCTCGTCGTCGCGGCCGCTATCGCCGCCTTCGTGGAGATGATCGTCGCCGCGAAGGCGCGCTTCACTCGAAGAGCGGCCGGGGTGCCGCCGATCCGCAAATCCGCCGTCCCCACCGGCGCCGCGGCGCACGCAAGCCCCGACCCTCCCGGAACGCCGTTCGGCCGGCCCGCAGATGCGGCGCACGCGGCGGAGAGGCGGCCGCCCTCCTCGTTCGATCCGGGCCGATCCGGACAGGCGCCGTGCGACGGATCGGCGGGGCCGGCGTCGCCGCGCCGCGGGCGGGCGCCCGGGCAGGCCGGAGGCGGGGGCGGCGGAGAGGCGGACGAGGCCTAGGGAGGGTCTCGCGCTGGGGGACGCCGCGGGCGCCGGGAACGCCACACGATCGGGGCCTTCACACGAAGGCGGGAAGTGGAATACTTGGTGCGTGAGCGTTTCACTCGGCATGCCCGGCCTGCGCCCCGAGCTCAACGTACTGTCAGCGCGCAAGAAGACCCGCCAGATCACGGTCGGCGACGTCGCCGTCGGCGGCGACGCCCCGATCTCCGTGCAGTCCATGACGACGACGAAGACCCACGACATCGGCGCGACGCTCCAGCAGATCGCCGAGCTCACCGCCGCGGGCTGCGACATCGTCCGGGTCGCCTGCCCGACGGACAAGGACGCCTCCGCCCTCCCGGTCATCGCGAAGCAGTCCCGGATCCCGGTCATCGCCGACATCCACTTCCAGCCGAGGTACGTCTTCGCCGCCATCGAGGCCGGATGCGGGGCCGTGCGGGTCAACCCCGGCAACATCCGCAAATTCGACGACAAGGTCGCCGACATCTGCAAGGCCGCGGCCGACCACGGGACATCCCTGCGCATAGGGGTCAACGCGGGCTCCCTGGACCCCCGGCTGCTCAGGAAATACGGATCGGCCACCCCCGAGGCCCTCGTGGAGTCGGCCGTCTGGGAGGCCTCGCTGTTCGAGGAATGCGGTTTCCACGATTTCAAGATCTCCGTCAAACACCACGACGTGGTCACCATGGTGCAGGCCTACCGCATGCTCTCCGAGAGAGGGGACTGGCCGCTGCACCTGGGCGTCACCGAGGCGGGGCCGGCCTTCCAGGGGACGATCAAGTCCGCCGCCGCGTTCGGGGCCCTCCTCGCCGAGGGCGTCGGGGACACCATCAGGGTCTCGCTGTCCGCGCCGCCCGTGGAGGAGGTCAAAGTGGGCTCGAAGCTCCTGGAGTTCATGGGCCTGCGGCCCAGGAAGCTCGAAATAGTCTCCTGCCCCTCGTGCGGGAGGGCGCAGGTCGACGTGTGGACGCTCGCCGAGAGCGTCGAGGAAGGCCTCAAGGGGATCGCCGCCCCTCTGCGGGTGGCCGTCATGGGATGCGTCGTCAACGGGCCGGGCGAGGCGCGGGAGGCCGACCTCGGCTGCGCCTCGGGCAACGGCAAGGGGAAGATCTTCGTGCGGGGGGAGGTCGTCGCCACGGTCCCCGAAGACCAGATCGTCGAGACTCTGCTGCGATTCGCCGCCGACATGGCCGAAGAGATGGGCACGCCGGAGGACGGAGCTACGGGGCCGATCGTCGAGACCTACTGATCGATGCACTGGCTCCGCCGATACCCTTCGCTTCGCCGGCTTCACGGGGTCGACACGGCCAAAGCCGTCGCCCTGTGCGAGCGTCACCCCGTCGACTCGGTGCTCCTGCGCGTGGCGATCGAGCAGACGGGGATCGGGGCGTCCTTCTCCCTCGGCCGGTTCGACGCGGACAGGGAGCTCACGGCTCTGGCTTGGGAGTACGGCAACATCCTCCCCCTCGGCTTCGACGAGGACGGGCTCGACGAAGTCGCCGAGGAGTTCGCCGGCCGGCGGCGGACGGGATCCTCGATCGTCGGCCCGGCGGACCAGGTCATGGGCCTGTGGAACCGGATCTGCAAGCGGTGGGGGCCTGCCCGGGACGTCAGGGAGCGCCAGTTCTCCATGGTGATGGATTCCGACCCGGACGTCGTGGCCGACCCCCTCGTCCAACCGGCCGGCGTGGGCGACGTATCGCTCGTCTTCCCCGCATCCGTCGCCATGTACATCGAGGAGGTCGGCTACGACCCGACCTCCCACGGCGCGGGATACGCTTACCGGGTCGCCCGCCTGGTCAGGTCCCAGCACACGTTCATCAGGAAGGCGCCCCTGGCCGACGGCTCCGGCGAGAGGGTCGTCTTCAAGGCCGACGTCGGGGCGCTGGCCGGGGGCGTGGCGCAGCTCCAGGGTGTGTGGGTGGCGCCCGACCTGCGCGGACGCGGCATCGCGACGGCCGGGGTCGCGGCCGTGGTCAAACTCGTCCGGGAGCGGCTCGCGCCGACGATCTCCCTGTACGTCAACGATTACAACGCGGCCGCGATAGCCACGTACACCCGCGTCGGATTCCGGATCGCGGGACGATGGGCGACGGTCTTCGTGTGATCCGCCGCAGCCCGCGGCCGGCGCTGCCGCCGGGCGCGCCGCGGCGTCCGGGTATGCTTGTCCCGTGCTGAAAATGTCCACTCTCTTCGTCAGAACTCTGCGCGAGGACCCGGCCGACGCCGAGGTCGCGAGCCACAAACTCCTGGTCCGCGGGGGGTACGTCCGCCGGGTCGCCCCGGGGATCTACTCGTGGCTCCCGCTGGGGCTGAAGGTCCTGGCCAGGATCGAGCGGGTGATCCGCGAGGAGATGGACCGGGCCGGATCGCAGGAGGTCCACTTCCCGGCGCTCCTGCCCCGGGAGCCCTACGAGGCGACCGGCCGGTGGGAGGACTACGGGCCGACGCTGTTCAAGCTGCGGGACCGCAAGGACGCCGACTACCTCCTGGCCCCGACCCACGAGGAGATGTTCGCGCTCCTGGTCAAGGACCTCTACTCCTCCTACAGGGACCTGCCCCTCTCGCTCTACCAGATCCAGACGAAGTACCGGGACGAGGCCCGCCCCCGGGCGGGGGTGATCCGCGGGCGCGAATTCGTCATGAAGGACGCCTACTCCTTCGACATCGACGAGGCGGGGCTGGACGCCTCCTACAACGCGATGCGCGAGGCCTATCAGCGGATCTTCGACCGGCTGGGCCTGCCCTACGTCATCTGCTCGGCCGTCTCGGGGGCGATGGGGGGCTCGCGCAGCGAGGAGTTCCTCTTCCCCTGCGAGATCGGAGAGGACACGTTCGTCCTCTCCGAGGGCGGATACGCGGCCAACGCGGAGGCGGTGACCACGCCGCCCCCGGCGGAGGCGGATCCTTCGTGCGTCGGAGAGCCGTTCACGGTGCGCACCCCGGGGGCCTCGACGATCGAGGCCCTGGTCCGGGACGTCAACGCCGCCGCCCCGCGCGAGGACCGCCCGTGGCGCGCGCAGGACACCCTGAAGAACGTCGTGGTCGTCGCGGTCCAGCCCGACGGGGCGCGCGAGGTCTTCGTCGTCGGCCTTCCCGGGGACCGCGAGGTCGATCTCAGACGCGTCGAGGCCGCGCTCGCCCCCGCCGAGGTCGACCTGGCCGGCCCCGAGGACCTGGCCGCCTACCCGGAGCTCGTGCCCGGCTACATCGGCCCCCAGGTCCTCGGACCGCAGTCGTCCCGGCGGGGCGACCGCCCCCGATACCTCCTCGACCCCCGGATCGCCCGCGGGTCGCGCTGGGTCACGGGTGCGAACCAGGCCGACACCCACGTCGTCGATCTGGTGTACGGACGCGACTTCGAGGCGGACGGCACCATCGAGGCCGCGGAGATCCGCGACGGAGACCAGGCGCCCGACGGCTCGGGCCCCCTCCGGCTCGCCCGCGGGGTCGAGATCGGGCACATCTTCCAGCTCGGGCGCAAATACGCCCAGGCCCTCGGCCTGACGGTCTTGGACCGCGACGGCAGATCCGTCGTGGTGACGATGGGATCCTACGGGATCGGTGTCACCCGCGTGCTCGCCGCCCTGGCGGAGGCCAACCACGACGATCGCGGACTGGCCTGGCCCGTCGGCATCGCCCCCGCCGACGTCCACATTCTGGCGACCGGCAGGGACGACGCGGTTTTCGACGCGGCCGGGCGGATCGCCCGCGACGTGGAGGCGGCGGGCGTGGACGTCCTCTACGACGACCGCAGGAAGGTCAGCGCCGGCGTGAAGTTCGCGGACTACGAGCTGCTCGGGATGCCCTGGGGCGTCGTGGTCGGCCGCGGACTGGCCGAGGGGCGGGTCGAGATCCGCAATCGCCGCACGGGCGAGAGGACGGACGTCCCGGTCGAGCAGGCGCCGGCCCGCCTCCGCTCCCTGATCGCGGACGAGTGATCGGCCGCCCGGACGCCGGCTCAGCCCGACCCGGGCAGCGCCCCGGCCGAGGCGCGCTCGGCGGGCGTGAGGTAGAGAGAGCACGCGTAGGCCACGACCGCTTCGCGCCCGGACGCGTCGGCCTTCGAGGAGGCCAGGAGCAGCTGGGCGGTCAGCGCGCTCAGCGCGCGGCCCGTCAAAGTGGCTCCGCCGCTCAGAGCCGGCGGAGCGGCCGGGCCGGAGCGGCCGTCGGGGGCCCCGGCCGCCAGCATCGACGACTGGAGCCTGGCCACCGATTCGATCCGGGCCGTCTGCCGGCTGCGCTGCGCCGGCGCCAGTTGGGCCGCGTCCGTTTGAAGCCACTGGCGCGCGGCCTCCGCCACGCGCACCGAGTCTCCGTTCGCGGCGCTGGACCCGGCCGCGGCGGGATCGGCCGTTCCGCAGGAGGCCCGTCCGCCGAGCACGGGAGACGCGTCGATCGCCGTCAGGCGCGATCCCAGGGCGATCGAGGCGTAGGAGGCCCGGTCCCCCTCGGGGGCCTTCGAGGAGGCGGCCAGCGCCGAGGCCGACACGTCCTGGAGCTGCGCCACCAGGCTCGCCCCGTCGACGCCGACGGGGGCCGCCGTGGCGACCGGCGGATTGGTGCGGCCTGAAGGCGCCCCGCTCGGCCACGGCCTCCACACGCCGCCCACGGCCGCGGAGTAGGCCTTGGCGCGGTCGGCGATCGTCGCGTACTGGGGCACTTCGGGATGGGCCGTCTGCAGCGCGGAGGCCGAGGCCCGCAGGCGTGCGACCTTCTCCGCCAGACCCTGGCGGGCGCGCTCGCCGGGGGAGGCCGCGGGGACCGCGGCGTCCCGGTCGTCCAGACGCACCCCCGCCAAGGCCAGGGATCCGCAGACCACCGCTATCGCCAGGACCGTCCCACCCGCGAGCATCCACCGGGTATCTCTATCCGCGTGTTGCATAGCACCGCCTTGCCACGTATCCTCCGGCTTTCTGGGTAGGGTAAGTATATGGCATCACCAAAGAAGACGCGGAGGGCGGGGGGCGCGCACGACCGCCGGGGGCCGGGCGGCCCCCCGGCGCGACGGGACGGGCGGAGCGGCGAGATCGCCTCGCGGATCGCGGGCGAGCTCGAAGCGATCGTCGCCGGTTCGGGCCTCTACCTGGAGGAGGTCAGGGTCGGCCGGTCGGGTCGGGGGATGGTCGTCAGGGTGATCGTCGACCTGCCCTCGGGACCGGGCGGGGTCGGCTCCGACTCGCTCACCGAGGTCTCACGCGCGATATCCGCCCGCCTCGACGACGTCGACCTGGTCGAAGGCTCCTACACTCTGGAGGTCTCCACCCCCGGGGCTGAGCGCCCTTTGACCGATCCCCGTCACTTTTCGCGGGCGGAGGGCCGTCTCGTCGCGCTCACCCTCGCCGACGGCTCCGGGCTCGACGGTCGCTTGCAGAACCTCGACGGTGATACGGTGAGTGTTCGCGCGAATGGTCGATTGCACACCGTGCGCATCGCTGAGATCTCATCCGGGCGGATGCGGGTGGACATGGGCAAGGCCGAGTCGAAGGCTGTCGAGGAAGGTGAGGACTGAAGCCATGGATATTCAGATGAACGAGCTGCGGATCGTCGAGAGCGAGCTCGGCATCAGCGTTGATGTGCTCGTCGGGGCGATCGAGGACGCCCTGCTCCATGCCTATCAGCGTGTGCCCGGCGCCGTCCGCGGCGCGCGGGTGGAGATGGACCGCTCGACCGGCAAGGTCACCGTCTATGCGCCCGAAGTCGACGAGAACGGCGAGATGATCGGCGAGTTCGACGACACCCCCGGAGACTTCGGACGCATCGCCACCGCCACCGCCCGCTCGATCATCGCGCAGCGGCTGCGCGACGCCGAAGCCGACAGGGTCCTCGGCTCCTTCAAGGGCAAGCAGGGGGAAGTGGTGTCGGGCACGGTTCAGCACAACGCCCGCGGCGACGGCCGCGACATCCTCGTCGACGTCGGGGAGCACGAGGCGATCCTGCGCGCCGAGGAGCAAGTGCCGACCGAGCGGTTCCGCCACGGCGACAGCATCCGGGCCCTCGTCCTGGACGTCTCGATCAGCCCGCGGGGGGCCTCCGTGCGCCTCTCGCGCACCCACCCCGACTTCGTCCGCCGCCTCTTCGAGCTGGAGGTCCCCGAAATCGTCGACGGAACGGTCGAGATCGTCGCCCTCGCGCGCGAAGCCGGGCACCGCTCGAAGGTCGCCGTGTGGTCCGCCCAGGCGGACGTCAACGCGAAGGGCGCCTGCATCGGCCACAACGGCCAGCGCGTCCGCGCCGTCACCATGGAGCTCGGCGGAGAGAAGATCGACATCGTCGACTACGACGACGAGCCGGCGAAGTTCATCGCCGCGGCCCTGTCCCCCGCCCAGGTCCTCCGGGTCGACATCCTCGACAGGGACCAGCGCCTGGCCCGCGCCGTCGTGCCCGACGGGCAGACCTCCCTGGCGATCGGGAAGGAAGCCCAGAACGTCCGCCTCGCGGCCAAGCTCACCAACTGGTCCATCGACATCCGCAAGGAATCCGAGGATCCCGGCGCGGATGGGTGAACGTGAGCGGTTCCTCGCGTCCGCTCCGCGGCCGGCCGGGCGTTTTCCCGGCGAAAGCGTTATGATACCCGAGGACGTTCTTGGCCGGGGGAGGTGCATGTGGCTCCTCTGCCGCGCACATGTGTAGGGTGTAGGGCCAAGGACGACCGTGCACGCCTCGTCCGCGTGGCCGTCGACGCATCCTCCGCGGTCGTCGACGAGCGACGCGTACTGCCCGGCCGGGGTGCGTGGGTTCACCCGGATCCCGCCTGCCTGGCCAGGGCCCTTCGCACGCGAGCCTTCGATCGCGCTCTCAGAGTGCGGGGGATCGACGTGTCCTCGCTTCATGCGTGGCGTGAAGCCATTGTGGGCGGCGTATGAACGCCGCCGCGAATGCCGAGACAAGAAAGCGGGTAGGAAGCCGATGGGAACCCGATGAGTGCCCAGCGATGAGCTGCCAGCAATAGCGGGCCTGCGCGCGGCGCGGGCCCACACGAAGGAGAATTGTGGCCAAGGTCCGTGTCCATGAACTCGCCAAGGAACTGGGCATCACGAGCAAGAAGCTGCTCGAGGTGCTCAAGGCAAGCGGTGAATTCGTCAAGTCCGCCTCGTCGACCATCGAGGCGCCCGTCGTGCGCAAGGCGCACGAATACCTCGAGACTCATCCCGAGCTGATCGAGAAGAAGAAAAAGAAGAAGCCCGCCGAGCGGGGGCACGCCAAGCCCTCCCGCGAAGGGGGGGAGCGGCGCTCCGCCCCGCAGTCTCGCGCCGGACGGGGGGCCGCGAACGGCCAGGAGGGCGCCGAAGCCCGAGCGGACAGGTCCTCTCGACCCGCCCCCAAGCCCGCAACCCCCGGGGCTGCGGCTGCCAAGCCGGCGCCCGGGCCCGCCGCCAAAGGCGGGTCGAAGGCGTCCGAGAGGAACGAGAGGAAGGCCTCGGACAAGTCCGCGCACTCCGAAGGCAAGCCGCGTTCCGCGGAGCAGAAGAAGGGCCGCAAGGCGCCGGTTCCGACGGCTCCCCGCCCCACTGCGCCCAAGCCGTCCGCTCCGGCTGCGAAATCCGGCCGGCGAGACAAGAAGCCGAGCCCTCCCCGTCCGGGGCGCGGTCCCAAGCCGGGTGCTCCGCGTCCGGGCAACAACCCCTTCGCCACCTCCCAGGGCATGCCCCGTCCGGGGGGCGGTCCCAAGCCGGGTGCTCCGCGTCCGGGCAACAACCCCTTCGCCACCTCCCAGGGCATGCCCCGGCAGGGCGGCTCCGGCCGCCAGCAGGGAGGCGGACCGCGGCCCCGTCCGGGAGCGCCGCGCCCCAATCCGAGCATGATGCCCGACAGGTCGAGCGCCCAGGCGCCGAGCCGCGGCAACCGGAGCGGCGGCCGCGGCGGCGGCCCGGGTCGCGGAGGCAGCCCCGGCAGAGGCCCGGCCGGGGGCTTCACGCGTTCGGGCGGCAAGTCGCGCGGCGGATCGACCGCAGGAGCCTTCGGGCGGCAGGGCGGGCGTCCCTCGCGCAGCCGTAAGTCCAAGCGCGCGAAGCGCGAAGAGTGGGAGTCCCAGGCGTCGCCGATGGTCGCCGGCGTCGAGGTGCCCCGCGGGGACGGATCGACCGTGGTCCGCGTCCGCGCCGGATCCTCGCTCGCCGATTTCGCCGAGCGCATCGGCGCCGACCCGGCCGCTCTCATCACGGTCCTCTTCCGCATGGGGGAGATGGCCACCGTCAACCAGTCCCTGGACGAGGACACCTTCAAGCTCCTGGGGGCCGAACTGGGCTACGACGTCCAGATCCTCTCCCCGGAGGACGAGGACCGCGAGATCCTCGAGTCCTTCGACATCGACCTCGAGGCCGAGCAGGCCGAGGAGGACGACGCCGACCTCGTACCGCGGCCGCCCGTGGTCACCGTCATGGGGCACGTCGACCACGGCAAGACCAAGCTGCTCGACGCCATCCGCCACGCCCGCGTGATCGAGACCGAGGCCGGGGGCATCACCCAGCACATCGGCGCCTACCAGATACGCCTCGACTACGAGGGCGAGCACCGGGCGATCACGTTCATCGACACCCCCGGCCACGAGGCGTTCACGCAGATGCGCGCGCGCGGCGCCGACGTCACCGACATCGCCGTGCTCGTCGTGGCCGCCGACGACGGCGTCATGCCGCAGACGATCGAAGCCGTCAACCACGCCCAGGCCGCCGGGGTGAAGATCATCGTCGCGGTCAACAAGATCGACGTCGACGGCGCCAATCCCGACAAGGTCCGCGCCCAGCTGACCGAGTACGGGATCGTCACCGAGGAATACGGCGGCGACACGATGTTCGTCGACATCTCCGCCAAGGAGCGGACCGGCATCGACGACCTGCTGGAGGCCATCCTCTACACGGCCGACGCCGACCTCGACCTGCGCGCCAACCCCGACCACGACGCCCGCGGCGTGGCCATCGAGGCCAAGCTCGACCAGGGGCGCGGAGCCGTCGTGACCGCCCTCGTGCAGACCGGCACCCTGCGCATCGGCGACTCGCTGGTCGTGGGCACCGCCTACGGGCGCGTCAGGGCCATGTTCGACGAGACCGGCGCGGCCGTCGAGGAGGCGGAGCCCTCCCGGCCCGTCCAGATCCTCGGGATGTCCTCCGTGCCGTCCGCGGGGGACTCCTTCCTCGTCGCATCGGACGACCGCACGGCCCGGCAGATCGCTGACAAGAGGGAGGCGGCCAAGCGCGCGGCCACCCTGGCCAGGCGCCGCAAGCGCATCTCGCTGGAGAACCTCAACGACGCGCTCAAGCAGGGCACGGTCCAGACGCTCAACCTCATCATCAAAGGCGACGCCTCCGGATCGGTCGAGGCCCTGGAGGGCTCGCTCCTGGAGCTGGAGGTCGGCGACGAGGTGGCGCTTCAGATCATCCACCGCGGCGTCGGCGCGATCACGCAGAACGACGTCAACCTGGCCACGGTCGACAACGCGATCATCATCGGCTTCAACGTCCGGCCCGCCGAGCGAGTGGCCGAGATGGCCGACCGCGAGGGCGTGGAGATGAAGTTCTACTCGGTCATCTACAAGGCGATCGAGGACGTCGAGGCGGCCCTGAAGGGGATGCTCAAGCCCGTCTTCGAGGAAGTGCAGCTCGGCAGGGCCGAGATCCGCCAGGTGTTCCGATCCGGCAAGTTCGGCAACATCGCCGGCTCGATCGTCCGCTCGGGCGCGATCCGCCGCGGCGCCAAGGCCCGTCTCGTGCGGGACGGCGTCGTCGTGGCCCCCGACCTGGAGATCGCCTCCCTGCGGCGCGAGAAGGACGACGTCACGGAGGTCCGCGAAGGCTACGAATGCGGCATCACCCTCGGATACAAGGACATCCACGAGGGCGACGTCATCGAGACCTTCGAGATGCGCGAGAAGCCTCGCGACTGAACGGCCGAGGCGGGCCGCCGCGGCGGCCCGCCTCCGCGAAAGGAGGGCATCGTGCCCAATCCACGATCCGCCAGGGTGGCCGAGCGGATCCACGAGATCGTCGCCTCCCTCGTGACGAACAGGCTCAAGGACCCCCGTCTGGAGCTCGTGACGATCACCGACGTCCGGGTCACCGGCGATCTCCAGCACGCCACCGTCTTCTACACCGTCTACGGCGACGAGCACAAGCTCGCATCCGCCGGGCGCGCGCTCGAATCCGCCAAGGGGCTGCTCCGCTCGCAGGTCGGCGCCCAGCTGGGCCTGCGCCTGACACCCAGCCTGGAGTTCGTCCCGGACGCCCTGCCCGACACGGCCCGGTCCTTGGAGGACGCGCTCGCGACGGCGCGCCGCCGCGACGAGCAGATCGCCAGGTCGGCGGCCGGCGCCCGGCCTGCGGGCGAGGCCGATCCGTATCGCAAGCCGCGCGACGCCGAAGAGCCGCGTGGCTGAGCCGTCCGGCAGCGGCGCGGCCCGCCGGGCCATGCCCTGGGGCGACCTCCCGCGGGGTGAGTTCCCCGGCTCCGGCCTGCTCGTCGTCGACAAGGACGCGGGCGTCACCAGCCACGACGTCGTCGCGGCCGTCAGGCGCCTGGCCGGGACCCGCAAGGCCGGCCACGCCGGAACGCTCGACCCCATGGCCACCGGCGTCCTGTGCGTCGGCGTGGGACGGGCCACGAAGCTGCTCCGCTACGTCACGGGCGCCGACAAGGAGTACACGGCGACCGTCCGCCTGGGCGTGGAGACCTCCACGGAGGACGCCGACGGGCGGGTGACCGCCGCCCGCGGGGCCGCGGGCGTGCGGGTCGAGGCGGTGGACCGCGCGATCGCCGCCCTGACGGGCGTCGTCGAGCAGGTGCCCAGCTCGGTCAGCGCCGTCAAGGTCGGCGGCCGGCGCGCCCACGAGCTGGTGCGCCGCGGCGTCGACGTCCGCCTGCCCGCGCGGCCCGTGCGGATCTCCGCGTTCGAACGCGAGGGCGGCCTGGCCGTGTCGCGGGCCGGCGGCGACGCCGGGCCCGTGACGGTGGCCGACGTCCGCGTCAGGGTCGTGTGCGGCGCTGGAACCTACGTCCGCGCCCTCGCGCGGGATCTGGGAGCCGCCCTCGGAACGGGCGCGCACCTGACGGCCCTCCGACGCACCCGCGTGGGGATGTGGACGGAGAGCCGGGCCACGACGATAGCCGGCGTCGCCCGCCTCCTGCTGGCGGGCGGCGGAGTGCCGCTCGCGCCCCTGGCGGAGGTGTGCGCCGCCCTCTTCCCGCGCGTCGACGTGTCCGACGACGAGGCGGAGGACCTGGCCAGCGGCCGGTTCATCGCCATGCGCGAGTGGGGCCAGGCCCCGCCGGGGTCGGGGGAGGAGCCCGTCGCGGCGGCGTGGGGGAGCCGCGGCCCGGTCGCCCTCGTCTGCGAGCGGGGCGGCCGCCTCAAACCCGACCTGCTCCTCGCCCTCGGCGAAGACGCGCCGTGACGGCCCGGGCGCCGGGGTATCCTTGACGGCATGACTGACATCGACAACGGCGGCTGCGGCTGCCACGCCGCCGAGGCGAATCCCGCTCAGAGCGCGTCCGAACAGCCGGCCGAGACCGACGGCTGCGCCTGCGGCTGCGGCGGCCGCAAGGGCGCCGGCTCTCAGGCGGCGCGCGCCGCCCAGGCCGCAGGCCATTCCGACATCTCCGACGGCCGCGAGGACCTGGGGCTTCGCGGCGCCCGATGACGCCCATTCGCGTATGGCGGGCGCCCGAGGACGTCCCCGCGGACCTCGGGCGCACCGTCGTCACCATCGGCGTGTTCGACGGCGTGCACCGGGGCCATCGCGCCGTCCTCGCCGAGACCGTCCGCCAGGCCAGGCAGGGCGACCTCACCTCCGTCGCCCTGACGTTCGACCCCCACCCGGTGCTCGTTCACCGCGCCGCGCCGATCCGGCTCGTGACGACGCTGGCCGACCGCATCGACCGGCTCGCGGCGGCGGGGATCGACGCGGTGTACGTCCAGGAGTACACCCTCGACTACGCGCGGGCCACCCCGCGGGAGTTCGTCGAGGACCAGCTCGTCGCCCGGTTCCACGCCGCGGCCGTGGTCGTGGGGGAAGACGTGCGCTTCGGGTACAGGAACTCCGGCGACGGCGCCGAGCTCGAACGGCTGGGCCGGCGGGCGGGCGTCCACGTCACCCTCGTGCCGGATCGAAGCGCCCCCGAGGGGCGCCGCTGGTCGTCGACGTGGATCCGAGAGCTGCTCGCCTCGGGGGACGTCGCCGGCGCGGCGCGCGTGCTCGGACGGTCCCACCGCATCAGGGGGCAGGTGGTCCACGGCTTCCGGCGGGGACGCGAGATCGGCTTCCCCACGGCCAACCTCACCGGCGACGGCCTGGGCGAAGTCCCGGCCGACGGAGTCTACGCCGGATGGCTCGTCCGCTCCGTGCCGGGCTCGAAGGCCGCCGAATACCTTCCCGCAGCCATCTCGGTGGGGACGAATCCGCATTTCGAGGGCACGGAGCGAACGGTGGAGGTCCACGCCCTGGGACGCAGCGACCTCAACCTATACGGCGAGTCGATAGCGGTCGACTTCGTCGAATACCTGCGCCCCATGCTGAGCTTCGAGTCCCTCGACGGGCTCCTGCGGCAGATGGACGAGGATCTCCGCGTCACCGCGGAGATCCTCGGGGTGCCGACCGCCGGCCGGGTCGACCCGGCGGCCGTGACGGCCACCTGACGCCGGACGTCCCACCGGGTATTCAAGGTCACACGGATGTCGCGGATGGGGATTTGTGGACACCTGGTAAACTTGTCAAGCCGTCAGGTCGGCCACGGATGCGTCATGCTCGGGAGAACAGGCCCCGCAGCTCCGTGCAACGGACGAAGGAGAATCAATGGCCCTCAAGGCTGAAGAGAAGCAGAGGATCATCGCGGAGTACGCGACGCACGAGGGCGACACGGGTTCGCCGGAGGTCCAGGTCGCGCTGCTGTCGGCACGCATCAAGGAGCTGACCGAGCACTTCCGGTCCCACCCGCACGATCACCACTCGCGGCGCGGGCTCATGCTCCTCATCGGCCAGCGCAAGCGTCTCCTGGCGTACCTCGCCGAGGAGGACATCCAGCGCTACCGCTCACTCATCGCACGTCTCGGTCTGCGCCGGTGACTGCAGGCGGTCCGGACATTGCCCGGGCCGCCTTTCGGCATGCGGGGCGCATCGTATGCCTTCCGGAGGGCGCGGCCCTCCGGCACAAGAAGACAAGAAGAAACCCCGGGCCCGGTCCTCGGTGGGAGCTTCCGGAGTCCGTCCGTGAGTCGCCACTGAAGGCCGTGTCGGGGCCAATCAAAGGAGAATAACCCTATGGAGGGACCCGACGTCCACTCGTCAGAGGCCGTCATCGACAACGGGAGCTTCGGCAAGCGGACCGTTCGCTTCGAGACCGGGCTGCTGGCCCGCCAGGCGAACGGCTCGGCGCTGGCCTACCTCGACGAGGAGACCACCGTCTTCGCCGCCACGACGGCGTCGAAGGCGCCCAAGGAGCACTTCGACTTCTTCCCCCTGACCGTCGACATCGAGGAGCGGTCCTACGCGGCGGGCCGGATCCCCGGCTCGTTCTTCCGCCGCGAGGGCCGCCCCGGCACCGAGGCCATCCTCGCCGCGCGGCTCATCGACCGTCCGCTGCGCCCCGCCTTCACGAAGGGCATGCGCAACGAGGTCCAGATCGTCGGCACCGTGCTGACCGTGCACCCCGACGACCCCTACGACGTCCTGGCCATCAACGCGGCGTCCATGTCCACCTCGCTGGCGGGCCTGCCCTTCTCCGGCCCGATCGGCGGAACCCGTATGGCCCTCATCGACGGGCAGTGGGTCGCCTTCCCCCGGTGGAGCGAGCTGACGCGGGCCACGTTCTCCATGGCGATCGCGGGCAGGGTCGTCGGCGACGACGTCGCCGTCATGATGGTCGAGGCCAAGGCCCCCGAGCACGCCGACATCGTCATCAACGCGGGCGGCGCCAAGCCCACGGAATCCGTCGTGGCCGAAGGCCTGGAGGCCGCCAAGCCGGTCATCCGCGCCCTGTGCGAGGCGCAGGCGAAGCTCATCGGCGAATGCGGCAAGCCGGTCGGCGACTTCCCCTTCTTCCCGGACTACACGGAGGAGCAGCTCGAGGCCGTCACCGAGTCGATCGGCGACCGCCTCCAGCCCGTCCTCGGGATCGTCGCCAAGGCCGAGCGCGACGAGGCCCTCAACGACCTGACCGCCTCCGTCGTCGAGGAACTGGCCGAGCGCTTCCCCGAAGAGGAGGGGATGCTCGCCGCCGCCGTCAACGCCGCCTTCAAGAAGACGATGCGCCACCACGTCCTGACCGAGGGCGTGCGCATGGACGGGCGCACGCCCGTGGAGATCCGCACGATCACGGCCGAGGCCGGCGTCCTTCCCCGCGTCCACGGCTCGGCGCTGTTCCAGCGCGGCGAAACCCAGATCCTGGGGGTGACGACCCTCAACATGCTCAAGATGGAGCAGCAGCTGGACAACCTCTCGCCGGCCACCCACCGCAGGTACATCCACCACTACAACTTCCCTCCGTACTCGACGGGGGAGACGGGCCGCGTCGGATCCCCCAAGCGCCGCGAAATCGGCCACGGGCATCTGGCGGAGATCGCCTTGGAGTCCCAGCTCCCCTCGCGCGAGGAGTTCCCCTACGCGATCAGGCAGGTCTCCGAGACCATGGGCTCCAACGGCTCCTCGTCGATGGGCTCGGTCTGCGCGTCGACCCTCTCTCTCTACAATGCGGGGGTCCCGCTGAAGGCCCCCGTCGCGGGCATCGCCATGGGCCTTGTCTCCGACACGATCGACGGGGAGACCAAGTACTGCACCCTCACCGACATCCTCGGCGCCGAGGACGCTCTGGGCGACATGGACTTCAAGGTGGCCGGCACCCGCGAATACGTCACGGCCCTCCAGCTCGACACGAAGCTCGACGGCATCCCCGCGGCGGTCCTCGACGCCGCGCTCACCCAGGCCCGCGACGCCCGCTTCGCGATCCTCGACCTCATCGCCGAGGCGATCGACGGCCCCGACGAGCTCGCCTCGACCGCTCCGCGCATCATCGCCGTGAAGATCCCGGTCGACAAGATCGGCGAGGTCATCGGCCCCAAGGGCAAGATGATCAACCAGATCCAGGAGGACACGGGCGCGGAGATCACGATCGAGGACGACGGCACCGTGTTCATCGGCGCGACGGACGGCCCCTCCGCCGAAGCCGCCCGCGCCGCCATCAACGGCATCGCCAACCCGCAGATGCCCGAGGTCGGCGAGCGGTTCGTCGGCACGGTCGTCAAGACGACCACCTTCGGAGCGTTCGTCTCGCTCTCGCCGGGCCGCGACGGTCTCCTCCACGTCTCCCAGATCCGCCGGATCGTCGGGGGCAGGCGGGTCGAGAACGTCGAGGACATCCTCAACGTCGGAGACAAGGTCGAGGTGGAGATCGGCGAGATCGACCCCCGAGGCAAAGTCTCCCTGGACGCCGTCGTGGAGGAGTCGGCGGCCGGAGAGGCCGCCGAGCAGGCCGCAGCCTCCGAGCGTCCCGCGCGCCGCGAACGCGAAGGCCGCGAGCGGGGTTCGCGGCGGGGTTCCCGCCAGCGCCGCCGCACGCGCGAGGACGCGGCGAACTAGGCCGGCTCGGCTGCGTCATCCGGCGGGGAAGAGGCGCGACCGCACCGCTTTCCGGCAGGAGGTGAACCCTGCGCGCCGACGTCCCGTGCGTCATGCCGGCGGTGGACCCGGGGAGACTCCCGGGCCCACCGCCGTTTAGACTTGACCGGTGAGCGAATTCTCCTGTGTCGACCTGCCCTTGGACGTCGAAGGCGGCGAGCTCCGGCTCGTCGATGACGGCGCGCTCGTCCGCCGGTCGATCCTGCCCGGCGGCGTCAGAGTCCTCACCGAGCGCGTGCCCCACGCGCGCACGGCGTCCGTGGGGATGTGGGTGGGCGCCGGATCGGCCGACGAAGGCGTGAACCGCCTCGGCTCGACCCACTTCCTCGAACACCTCCTCTTCAAGGGAACGAGGGGACGCAGCGCCCAGCAGATCGCCGAGCGGATCGACTATCTCGGCGGCACCGTCAACGCCGCCACGGGCAAACAGGTCACCTACTACTACGGGCAGGTCGTCGAGGAGGACCTGCCCGGCGCCGTCGACCTCCTCGCCGACATGGTGGCGGCCTCCCGTCTGGCGGAGGCCGACATGGAGCTGGAGCGGGGCGTCATCCTCGAAGAGCTGGCCATGTACGACGACGACGCGGGCGAGGTCGCCCACGAGCGCATCGCCGCGCTCGTCTTCGGCCCGCATCCGCTGGGCCGCCCGATCGGGGGCACGCGCGAAAGCGTCTCCGGCCTGGCCCATTCGAGCCTGACGGCGCACTACCGGGACGCCTACCGTCCCCGCGAACTGGTCGTGGCGGCCGCGGGCGCGGTCGACCACGACGTCCTGTGCTCCCTCGTGCTCGGCTCCCTCGCCCGGGCCGGATGGGACTGCGCGGACGGCGCACCGCCCGCCCCGCGCCGCCGTCGCGCGGACATCGTCTACGGTGCGCCGCAGGACGCGGCGATCGGGCGGAGCGTCGAGCAGGCGGCCGTCATCGTGGCGATGCCGGCCATCACCGACGAGGATCCGCGCCGCTACGCCCTTTTCGCGTTGAACTCGATTCTGGGGGGCGGCACGTCCTCCCGCCTCTTCCAGGAGGTCCGCGACAAACGCGGGCTGGCCTACTCGACCTACTCCTTTCCCGGCCTCTACCACGAGGGCGGGCTCTTCGGCATGTACGCCGGGTGCTCGCCCGCCGACGCCGCGAACGTGACGGCCCTCATGGAGGAATGCCTCGAGGCGATGGCCGGGGGCGGCGTCGGCTCCGCCGAAGTGGAGACCGCCTATCGGAGGGTTCGGGCGGACGTCGCCTTCGGCGCCGAATCCATGGGGTCGAGGATGAGCGCGCTCGGTCGGGCCGAACTCGTCCGCGGGTCGCTCGTCTCACGCGAGGAGTCGATCCGCCGGGCGCGGGCGGTCACCGCCGAGGACGTGGCGGACCTGGCAGCCGACCTCGCCCGGGCGCCCCGATCCCGGATCGTAGTCGGCCCCGAAGCGGCCTTCTCGAGGTGATGGCGCGCCCTTGAGGCCTGCGCACCCCTGAGGCCCCTCTCATCAGTCCGAGCTGGAGGCTCCGGGGCGGTTCGGCGAGGCGCGACGGGGCTGTCACGGCCTGCATCCGGTTTCGAAGCGCAGGGAGAATCCGGCTCCGAAGGTCTTGCCGATGCTGATGTAGCCGCCCTCCCGCACGTTGTACAGGTAGGTGACCGTGCGTTCGTCGAAGTCCGCGTAGCTCCTGTGGGTGAATCCCAGGGGCGTGGCGATCTCGGTGACGATCCTCACCGCGGCCGCGTAGTCGGCGTCGGGCATGCCGAGGGCGACTCCCTGCATGCGCGAGATCGAAAGGCCCTCGTTCCCCTCGTGGTCCACGGCGGCGGTGAAGTCCTTCGGCTCGATGGCGTCGTCCACGTCCGTCCACTCGAAGGGGCCGAGGTCCTCGGATATTTCGAAGCGCGCCTCCGCCAGGGCGCCGACGAGCTGCTCTGCGACGACCGACGCCTCGGTGCGCTCTTCGAAGGGTGCGGTTCCGTCGTAGAAAATGATTGCCTCCCGTCGCGTCGCGCGTCTGTCTCGCCTCAACCTCCGGTGACCACGTCGACGACGTGTCCGCGGGCCTGCGCCTGGTCGTCGAGATAGTCGTTGTGCGCCGCGGGATCCTGCCACGCCCACCGCGGTTCGGCCATCCCGGGGTTGAGCGTGGTGAATCCGGCGGTGAAAGCCAGATCGCAATCGTACGGCATATCGGCTTGGCCGGCATCCCCGGCGCCGTACCGGAGAGCGTAGGTGTGCCCCTCCGGCACGTTGACGTCCCGCGTGTCCTGCAGTCCGCGGGACGAGCCGCAGACGATGAAGTCGCCGACCACTCCCGGGCGTATGCTCCCCAGCGCCCGGCCGGCGGTGGCCGACCCGTAGGAGGAATAGCCCAGCACCGAGATGTGCGGGGGAGAGCTTCCGCCGAGGCGGCAGCGGGAGTCGTATATCCCCTCGTGGAAGGACCGCAGGTCGCTTCCGCCGCGTTCCACCATGTTCGTCAAGGGGGCGCTTCCGGCCGTCGACGGTATGTCGTAGCCCTGCCACACGATCGTGGCCACGTTCGACCCGCCGTGTTCGCGGAGCTTCTGGATGCTCTGATCGCGCAGGTTCGCCATGTCGTTCGCGTAGGCGACGATGCTGTCCCGGACGTTGATCGTCATGCCCGGGACGAACGTCGAGATGTGGGCGGCCGTGTCCACGTCTCCGATCGACACGGCGACGTGGAGGGTCATGCGCCCGGGCCTGCCGGTCGACGGATCGTACAGGAGGAGCTGGCGGGGAGGGTTGGCGTCCGCGTCCCCGATGGATTTGGCGAGTTCCTCCAGCTCCTCGCGCTGGGCCAGGAGCGCGTTGAACCGTCCGACGTCGGCCTGGGAGTAGGGCAGGCCCGAGTCGAGGAGCTTCTGGTGCTCGACGTCGATCAGCTTCTGGACGTTTTCGATGTCGTTCGTCAGCCGGGCTCGGTTCGCCGTGTCGCGGTCCCTGCCGGATACTCCGTCCAGGGTCCCGATCACGCTGGCGTGCCTGTTGATCTGCAGGCGCCTCTCCTCCTCGGTCAGCGAATCCCACCAGGCCGCGACCTCCCGCGTGTTCACGCCCCGGTCGGAGTGCTTGGGCCCGGGAGGCCGGGTTCGGGAGAGACGTCCGCGGCCGATCCGAGTCAGCGACGAGCGATAGGCGTCGTCGGCGATGCGCGCCTTGGTCAGCGCCTGCGAGACGAGCGTCTTCGCGCTGGCCAGCGCCTCCTGCCGGTCCGGCCGCCCGGGGCCGTCCGCCCCCGGTTCCGCCTCGGGCTCCGCGGGAGAGCCGGCCTCCTGCGGGCGGGGGTCGGTCACGGTGCCGTCGTCGGCGATCGCGAATTCGTGGTGAGATGTCAGGGAGAGGATTTCCAGGACGAGGACTTCGACTTCGCCCATCCGGTTCTGCATGGCCGTCGTGACGGTGAGCAGTTCGCCCAGACTGGCCAGAAGCAGAGTGGACGTGTCCTCCAGCGAGGAGAACCACGTGCCGGCCGCCGCCGCGCCGTCCCCCGACCATTCGACGCCGGCGTCCAGATCGAGCATCGACGCGCTGACGCGAGCGGCCTGCTGGCGGTAATAGACCAGGTCGTCAACCACGGGCTGCAGGCTTGAGAATGTCCACTCCTGTATGTCGCTCCAGGTTGGCATTCGCTCACTCCTCGCGCATCACGCCGATGAACTTGTCGAGCCTGGCCTGGATGAGCTGGTCTGTCTGGGAGTAGCCGTCGGCGACGTCGCGCAGGGTGGCCTCGTAAGCCCGCAGTCCGTCGCTGTTCCTCTCGGCGAGCGCGTCGATGAAGCACCCCGCTTCGACGGCCGGGGGTCCGCAAGCGGTGCCGGTGATCGCCGAGGCGATCCTCTCCATGACCGAGCCCACGTTCGCTATGAGCGACGCGCTGTCGTGGGAGCTCCTGGCATGATCGGCTGCTATCACCAAACTTCGCGGGTCAACCTTGAGTTCAGACATTCTGCCCCTCAATCTTCTGAACTTCCGTGTGTGTGATATCCGAACAGGATACTTGTCTGTCAAGAGCGTCTCGATGGGGACTCATCCCCGCAGCCTCGGGTTTTCGGCGCGCTGGCGCCGTTTCATCCGGCGGGACACGCCCGGGGTGCGGCACTCGCCGGCGCTCATTCTCAGGGCGGCGCCCGATCCCCCCTCGGCGTCCGGAATTCGCCTCGTCGACGCTCGGAGCGTCCTCGGCCGTCCCGACTGCGGGCCGTCGCCGAAGGAGCAGGCCCGTCTGCCGATAGGCTTGGCCGCATGAGCATTCGAGTTGCAGTAGTGGGCGCCGCGGGGCGCATGGGGCGGACGGTGTGCGAGGCGGTCGGCGCCGCCGAGGACATGGAGCTGGTCGCCGAGCTCGACGCGGGCGACGCCATCACCCGGGAGAGCCTCGGGGGAGCCGAGGTGGCCGTCGAGTTCTCCGTCCCGGCGGCCGCCGAGGCCAACGCGCTGGCGATCCTCGATTCGGGGGCCGACGCCGTCGTGGGGACCACCGGCTGGACGGACGAGGCGCTGGAGCGGGTGCGCGCGCGGGCCGAGAAGACCGGACGCAGCGCCGTCATCGCGCCGAACTACGCCCTCTCCGCCGTCCTGGCCATGAGCTTCGCCGAGAGGGCCGCCCCCTTCTTCGAGTCCGTCGAAGTCATCGAGATGCACCACCCGGACAAGGCGGACGCGCCCTCGGGGACGGCGATCTCCACCGCCTCGCGCATCGCCCGGGCCCGAGCCGCGGCTGGGGTCTCGCCCGGCCCCGACGCGACCGAGACCGACCCCTTCGGCGCACGCGGCGCCGACTACGACGGCGTGCGCGTGCACGCCGTGCGCCTGCGCGGGCTCAACGCGCACGAGCAGATCCTCCTGGGCAACCCCGGCGAGCAGCTGGTCGTCCGGCAAGACTCCTTCGACCGCGCGAGCTTCATGCCCGGCGTCCTGTTGGCCGTGCGGTCCGTGCGAGGACGCGGAGGCCTCACCTGGGGGCTCGAGGCCCTCATGGGACTGTGAGCGACGCCGCGCGTCCCCGACGCCGGCCTTCGCGGCCCCGTCCGGGACGCGCGGCCGTCTTGCCGGCCGCGCTCAGATCGCCGTGTGCCAGCAGTGCTCGGTGACGATCGTCTGCCCGACCTCGATCTTCCTGCGGGCCCCCGCCGGTCCGAAGCCGGCGGCAGAGAGGAAGGCCGTGCGCGCCTCGTCCTCGGCCAGGGCCCACGTCTGGACCCGACGCGCACCGCGTTCGCGAGCGGCGTCGACGAGGGCGGACAGAAGGCGTGAGCCGTGCCCGTGCCTCTGAAAGCCGGCCGAGATCTCCAACGCCGTCATCTCCATGACCTCGGCGCCCCCGGCGGCCTCGCCTCCCTCCGATCCGCGGACCGTGGGGGAGAGCGCCGCGAAGCCGACCACCACGCCGTCCTCCACCGCGGCGAACACCTGCGGGGAGGCGTCTGGAGGGGCGCTGATGGCGTGCCTCCACGCAGGGACGAACGCGCTGGGGCTGATCCGGGCCAGAACGGCCGCGTCGAGAGCCTTGCCCCCCGCCATCGTGAGGGAGGCGCGCATGTTCCGCGCGTGGATGTCGCCGATTGGCGCGGCGTCCGCCGAAGTCGCCGGACGGACGAACACGTGAGTATCGCTCATGTCACAATGTTATTCATCTTTCAGGCAAGTGCCGAATGGCGGAACAGGGGAGCATCACCCCGCCGCGGCGGCTATCGTCTTCTCTATGACTCAGACTCTGCCCAAGCGCACATTCGGATCCGTCGCCGTCGCCATGGTCACGCCCTTCGCGGAGGACGGCTCCCTCGACGTCGACTCGGCCGCGGCCTTGGCCGCGAAGCTGGTCGACGACGGCTGCGACTGCGTCCTGCTGTCCGGGACCACCGGCGAGTCCCCCACGACGCATCAACCGGAGAAGGACGCCCTGGTCCGCGAGGTCGGCCAGGCCGTGGGCGACCGCGCCATGATCCTGGCCGGCGCGGGCTCCAACGACACAGCGCACGCCGTGCGCATCGCCAAGGGGGCTCAGGCCTCGGGCGCCGACGCCCTCCTCGTGGTGCCCCCCTACTACAACCGGCCCTCCCAGGAGGGGGTCGTCCAGCACGTCCTCGCCGTGACCGAGGCGAGCGACCTGCCCGTCATGCTCTACGACATCCCCGGGCGCACCGGGGTCAGGCTCGAGCTCGACACGCTCAAGCGCCTGGCCGAACACCCCCGGATCCTGGGGGTCAAGGACGCCACCGGCGACGTCGCCGGCGGCTTCGTCAAGATGGACGCCACCGGGCTCGAGTACTACTCGGGGGACGACTCCCTCAACTTCGCCTGGCTCGCCCACGGGGCGTCCGGCGTCGTGTCGGTGGTCGGCCACGTCATCGCCTCCGGCCTGCGCGCACTGGTCACCGAGGTCGATTCGGGCGACCTGCCCGCCGCCCGCGCCGAGGCCGCGAGCCAGCGGCGCATCGTCGAGGCGATCATGGGCGGGGGCCAGGGGGCCGTGATGGCCAAGGAGGCGCTCAAGCTCATGGGCGTGCTGCCCAACGCCACGCTGCGGCTTCCGCTCGTCGGGGCCTCCAGCTCCCAGATCTCCGCTCTGGCGGCGACGCTTCGCGCCGAGGGTCTCGTGTAGTCTTTCATCTCGCCGGGGCAGTCCGCCTCGGCGCGGGCGTTCGCAACGCCCCTCATGGACGGCGACGGTCCGCACGCCGGAAGTCCGACGCCGATAGCGAAGAGAGCACAGACGTGAGTGAAATCCAGACCCCCCCGGCGCTCGCCGAAGACGTCGTCCGCATCGTCCCGCTGGGCGGCCTGGGCGAGGTGGGCCGCAATTGCAACGTCCTGGAATACCGAGGGAAGCTGGTGGTCGTCGACTGCGGCGTGCTCTTCCCCGAGGAGAACCAGCCGGGCGTCGACCTCATCCTGCCCGACCTCGACTACCTCGAGGAGAGGATCGACGACATTGAGGCCGTCGTGCTCACGCACGGTCACGAGGACCACATAGGCGCGGTCCCCTACCTCCTCAAGCTGCGCAACGACATCAGACTCGTGGGGAGCCGGCTGACGATCTCCTTCGTCGAGGCCAAACTGGCCGAGCACCGGATCAAGCCCAACGCCTTGGTCGTGGCCGAGGGGGACTCCGAGCGGGTCGGCCCCTTCGAGATGGAGTTCATCTCGGTCAACCATTCGATCCCCGATGCGCTGGCCGTCTTCGTCCGCACGCCCGAGGGCAACATCCTCATCACCGGCGACTTCAAGATGGACCAGCTCCCCCTGGACGGGCGCCTGACGGACCTGCGGTCCTTCGCCCGGGCGGGGGAGGAGGGAGTCGACCTTTTCATGTGCGACTCGACCAACGCCGAGGTGCCCGGCTTCGTGCCCTCCGAGTCCGAGATCGGGCCGGTCATCGACGACGTCTTCGCCCGGGCCGTCGGCCAGATCGTCGTCGCCTCCTTCTCGTCCCACGTCCACAGGGTCCAGCAGGTGCTCAACGCCGCGGCGCACCACGGGCGCAGAGTCGCCTTCGTGGGACGGTCGATGGTCCGCAACATGGGCATCGCCTCCGACCTGGGATACCTCGACGTCCCGGAGGGCGTCCTCATCGACCTGGGCGACATGCCCTCCGTCCCCGAGAACCGGCGCGTCTTCATGTCCACGGGGTCCCAGGGCGAGCCCATGGCGGTCCTCGCGCGCATAGCGGCGAAGTCCCACGCCAAGGTGGGCGTCAGCCCGGGGGACACGGTCCTGTTCGCCTCCTCCCTCATCCCGGGCAACGAGAACTCCGTCTACCGGCTCATCAACAACCTCATGAAGCTCGGCGCGCGGGTGGTCCACCAGGGCAACGCCAAGGTGCACGTGTCCGGGCACGCCGCCCAGGGCGAGCTCCTGTACTGCTACAACATCCTCGAACCCGCCTACGCCATGCCCATCCACGGAGAGGTCCGCCACCAGGTGGCCAACGGGGGCATCGCCGTCAAAACCGGCGTGGAGCCGGAGAACGTCATCCTCGCGGAGAACGGGTCGGTGGTCGACATGTCCGACGGCTTCGTCCGGCTCGTCGGCCAGATCCCGTTCCACGACATCTACGTCGACGGCTCGTCCATCGGCGACATCACCGACGCCGAGCTGAAGGACCGTCGGATCCTGGCCGAGGAGGGCTTCGTGGCCATCTTCGCCGCCGTCAACCCCCAGACCAAGGGCATCGTGACTGGGCCGCACATCCAGGCGCGGGCCGTGGCCGAGGACGAGTCGGTCTTCGACGACATCCTCCCCGACGTGACCCAGGCCCTGCGCGAGGCCCTGGAGCGCGGCGCCGACCCGTACCAGATGCAGCAGGCGATGCGTCGCACGATCGGACGGTGGATCTCGCGCAAGCTGCGCCGCGCGCCGATCATCATCCCGACGGTCGTCGAGGTCTGACGGCCGCGGCCTCCGGCCCGAAGCCGGCTGCCGAGGGAAGGGCCGTGCGCGCTGAGTGCGGTCCGGCTTCCGGCTCGGCGCCTGTGTGGCCGAACGCTCGCGCGTCAGGAAGGGACAAGGTGCCCGCGAAGCACTAGGGTTCGATATGTGAGTCCACGAGTCCCCCAGCGCGGCGCGAAGAAGAAGCCCGCGGCCAAGAAGGCGCCGGCCGCCAAGCCCGAGCCCGCAGCACCGGACGAGGGCGCCTCCAGCGTGCGCCGCGACGGCATAGCGTTCGCCTTCCTGGCGATCGCGGTGGTCGTCGCACTGCGGGAGTGGTTCGGCCTGTCCGGCATCCTGGGCGGCCTCATCCATCGCCTGACCGCGGGCACCGTCGGGCTCATCTCGATACTCGCCCCGGTGCTCTTCACCGCGCTGGCGATCAAATACTTCCGCGCCTCCACCCGGGCCACCAACCGGCGCTTCACCGTCGGCCTGGGACTCATCGTCGTCTGCCTGACGGGCCTGATCCACATCGTCCGCTCGCCGGTGAGCCCGCTGAAGGACTTCGCCCCCACGGAGTCGGCGGGCGGGCTCCTCGGATGGGCGTCGGGCGGCTCGCTGTCGGCCCTCCTCTCCCCGTTCGGAGCGGTTCCCGTCCTGCTCCTCGTCCTCCTCTTCGACGCCGTCTACATGACGGACACGCCGCTGCGCGACGTCGTGGCCAAGGTGCGCGAGCGCCGGGCCGGGCGCAAGGACGCCGACTCCGACGTCCCCAACCACGGCTCGTCGGCTTCGGTCCCCTACGACCAGGCCGCCGAGATAGGCGAGGAGGTGCCCAAGACGCGGCTGCTTCCCCGCAGGAGGCGCGAGGCGACCCCGCCGACCGAGGCCCTCGACGACGCCTCCGCCTCCGTCCCGGCCCCCGAGGGGGAACGGCCCGCCCGACGCCCCGACGCCGGCGGGAAGGCGAGTCGCCCGGCGTCCGGGGGAACGCGGCCGTCGGGCTCGCCGACGCCGGCCCAGGAGACCGAACGGATCGCCCTTCCGGCGCCCGACGCCGGATTCGAGCCGCCTGAGGGCCAGCAGCTCGCCCTCGACCCGTCGATCGTCTACCAGCTGCCGTCCCCGAGCGAGCTCAGGGCGGGCGCCCCCCACAAGGAGCGCACCGAGGCCAACGAGCTCGTCGTCTCCCAGCTCACCCAGGTGTTCACCGACTTCGGCATCGACGCCCGCGTCGTCGGCTTCTCCCGGGGCCCGACGGTCACCCAGTACGAGATCGAACTCGGCCCCGGCGTCAAAGTCGAGCGCATCACCGCCCTGTCCAACAACATCGCCTACGCCGTGGCCTCCGCCGACGTGCGCATCCTCTCGCCCATCCCCGGCAAGTCGGCCATCGGCATCGAGATCCCCAACACGGACCGCGAGACCGTCATGCTCGGCGACGTCCTGCGCTCCCAGGTCGCGCAGAAGGCCGACCACCCCCTGACGGTCGGGGTCGGCAAGAACGTGCGCGGCCAGTACGTCGTCGCCAACCTGGCGAAGATGCCGCACCTCCTCGTGGCCGGCGCCACGGGCGCCGGAAAGTCCTCCTTCATCAACTCGATGATCACGTCGATCATGATGCGGGCCACCCCCGACCAGGTGAGGATGATCCTCGTCGACCCGAAGCGCGTCGAGCTGACCATCTACGCCGGCATCCCGCACCTGATCACGCCCATCATCACCAACCCGAAGAAGGCCGCCGAAGCGCTCGAGTGGGTGGTCAAGGAGATGGACGCCCGCTACGACGACATGGCGGCCTATCACTTCAAGAACATCGTGGACTTCAACGCCGCGGTGCGCGAGGGGAGCCTCGCGTCGCACGACCCGCACCGCAAGCTCGCGCCCTACCCGTACCTGCTCGTCGTGGTCGACGAGCTCGCCGACCTCATGATGGTCGCCCCGCGCGACGTCGAGGCCTCGATCCAGCGCATCACCCAGCTCGCCCGCGCCGCGGGGATACACCTCGTGCTCGCCACGCAGCGCCCCTCCGTCGACGTCGTGACGGGCCTGATCAAGGCGAACATCCCCTCCCGGCTGGCCTTCATGACCTCGGCTCTGGCCGACTCCCGCACGATCCTCGACCAGTCCGGCGCGGAGAAGCTCATCGGGCAGGGCGACGCCCTCTTCATGCCCGCCGGAGTCTCCAAGCCGATCCGCCTCCAGGGGGCCTGGGTCGACGAGGAGGAGATCGAGCGGGTCGTCACCCACGTCAAGGACCAGCTCTCCCCGCGCTACCGCGAGGACTTCGAGGACGCCCAGGAGGCCAAGAAGCAGCGCGAGGAGATCGGGGAGGACCTGGAGATCCTGCTCCAGGCGGCCGACCTGGTCGTCACGAGCCAGTTCGGCTCGACGTCCATGCTCCAGCGAAAGCTGCGCATCGGCTTCGCCAAGGCGGGCCGCATGATGGACCTTCTCGAGCAGTACGAGATCGTCGGCCCCTCGGAAGGCTCCAAGGCGCGCGACGTGCTCGTCAGCCCCGAGCACCTGGACAACGCCCTGGCGATGCTCCGCGGCGAGCGCCAGAGCGTCTTCGACGACGACCCGGCCGACTCCGCCTCGGGCGCCGCCCAGGCTGCGGACGGACCGCAAGAGGGCGCCGCGGGCGCCGCCGCCCAGGAGCCGGCGACCGAGCGCATCGAGCTCCCCCGCCGCTGCGAAGCGCTCGGTTCCCAAGCGTCCGGCGCCGGAGGGGACGAGGGCCTCGGCTGGTACGACGACGAGTCGCCCGAGGGGGAGAGCGGCGAGGACGCCTGGCAGCTGACCGGGCGGTGACGCACCGGGCGGCGACGCTACTTGAGCTCTCGGCCGATGAGCTGCGCCCTGGGGGTCGGGGGAGTGACCCGCTCCTTCGACCCGTCGGCGCCCATGACCGGATAGGTCGCGTTGGCTCGTGAGGCGATCTCGGCCGGCGAGAGCGTCATCGACGCCGGGCGCTCGCCCGACGTCAGCCTGGACAGCTGGAAGACCCGGTCGGTCCGCTCGTCCTGGGCGATGGCCGTCCACTCCAGGTTCGAGACCCGTGCGGGGCCCTTCGCCGGGACGTCGACGGTCGCGGTCGTCATCAGCCCCGCCATCACGCGGTATCCGTGGTTTTGGACGGTCTGCCCGGAGATCGTGTTCCCCATTGACCAGACGACCCACATACCCCTGCCGCCGGGGCCTCCGGCGAGCTTGGCCACGGGTTCGGGTACATGCGAGTGGTTTCCGAAGACGAGGTCGATCTGACCCGATTTGGCGAGTTGGTCGCCGACGGCCGTCTGCTCGGCGGTCGGCTGGGAGACGTATTCCGTGCCCCAGTGCATGGAGACGACGACGATGTCCGCCCCCTGCCTCCGCGCGCGCCTGGCGTCCTCGACGAGGTCGCCCACGCTGCGCCTGCCGAGGGACCCCACGACGTTCCAGGACCACTCGGCCCCCTTGGGAAGGGGGATGCCGTTGGTCAGGGTGGTCGCCGACAGGTGCGCGACGACGACGTCCCGCCCGCCGGAGCGCACCTTGTAGTACTGGATCCTCGTGGATTCCTCGCCGGTGCGGGCCGTCCCGTGGCGGCCCAGCCCGACCCGGTCGAAGTTGTCGACCGTGGAGACGACCCCCGGGAACCCGCGGTCCATCGAATGGTTGGTGGCCAGCGCGCATCCGTCCCACCCGAGCGCCTTCAGGGAGTCGGCGATCTGCGGCGGGGAGCCGAACGCCGGGTAGTTCGAGGGCTTCTCGCCCGGCGGGACGATCGGCACCTCCAGCGCGCACAGCGCCAGGTCCGCCCCCTCGATCCACGGCCGGATGCCGGCGAGCAGCTGCGTGTAGTCGTAGCCGGAACCCGCCCGCGCCGCCTGGTTGACGGACATGTGCAGGAGGATGTCGCCGCCGGAGACGATTGTGAAGCTCGACGCAGCCTGGGGCGCGCCTGTGGTCGTCGTGGGAGCGGGCGAGGCGGTACGGGTCGTCGGGCTGCGCGGCGGGTCGGTTCCGCGGCCGCCGGCGCACGCCGACGCGGCGACGAACAGAGCCGCGGCCGCCAGGGCCCGGGTCGCCTTCATTCGCTGACGCATGTCCCTCTCCGTTCCTCATCGATACGGACACCTGATTCTATCCTCCGTTCGCCCGACGGGCACGGGCGCGCTAGCCTGGGGGGATGAGCATCGGTGAGAACGACGGCGCGAAGGCGCCTCTCCTCAACGTCGCCAACGTCTTGACGGTTCTGCGGCTCATCCTCGTCCCCGTGTTCGTCGCGGTGTACTGGAGCGACACCCCGGTGCGGTCGGCGCTGGCGTGGTTCGTCTTCGCGCTGGCGGCCGCAACGGACAAGGCCGACGGATACCTCGCCCGCAGCCGCGGCCTCATCACCGACTTCGGGAAGATGGCCGACTCCCTGGCCGACAAGGCCCTCGTCTCCGCCGCCCTCATCCTGCTGTCGTGGCACGGCCACCTGTGGTGGTGGGTGACGGCGGTCATGATCGGCCGCGAGCTCGCCATCACCGCCGTCCGCATGACGGTCGTGAAGAAGGCGGTCATGGCCGCCGGGCGCGGCGGCAAGATGAAGATGTTCTTCCAGTCCATGGGCATCGCCGGGATCCTCATCCCCTGGGCGTCCTTCCTCCCCGCGGCCCTTGCGGCGGCCCTCCTGTGGCTGAGCTACGGACTCCTCGCCGTGGCCCTGTACTTCTCGCTCGTCTCGGCCGCCGGGTACGTCCGCGACGCCAGGGCCATCGCGCGCGCCGGCTGAATCGGAGGCGGGATGGACGAACGGATCGGAGCCGAGGCGATGGCGGCGATCGTCGCCGAGCTGGCCGCGCGGAGGATGACCGTGGCATGCGCCGAGTCCCTGACCGGGGGCCTGCTGGCCGACGCCTTCGTCCGGGTGCCGGGGGCCTCGCAGGTCTTCAGGGGAGGCGTGTGCGCCTACGCCGCGGACGCCAAGGCGAGCGTCCTGGGAGTCGACGCGGATCGGCTCGCCTCGACGGGGCCTGTGGACGAGGGCGTCGCCCTCGAGATGGCCCGCGGCGTGCGCCGGATGTTCGGGGCGGACGTCGCACTGGCCACGACGGGCGTGGCCGGCCCCGGCCCCGCCGACGGACACGAGGCCGGCACGGTGTGGGTGGCCGTCGACTCCGCGCGGGGGAGCAGGGCGGCGCTCGCCAGATTCCCCGGGGGCAGGGAGGACGTCAGACGCGCCGCCGTCCGGCGGGCGGTGGACCTGCTGCAAGGGGAACTCGAGCGGATGCGGTGACCGCTCGCGAGAAGCCGTCGACGGCCTTTCAGTGAAAATTCAGAAAACGTTGGTAAACGTATAGTCACAGTCCGGTCGTGGAAGGATAGCGGGCGGGTAAAGCCAGCGAAGCGGTCGGGAACAAAATCGACTTCCATGCGTTGTAAAGGATGATGAGAATGGAGCTACGAACCGGCGTCAACCGGAAATTCGACCAGACGATCCGACCCGTGAACCAGCCGGCCTCCGGAGAGCAGGCGCTTCTGCGCCGCGAACTCGGCGAGGTCCTCAGAGAGTACCGCCAGCGCCAGGGACGCACCCTCCGGGAGGTCTCCTCGGATGCGCGCGTCTCGCTCGGATACCTGTCCGAGGTCGAGCGCGGTCAGAAGGAGGCCTCCTCCGAGCTGCTGTCTTCGATCTGCAAGGCCCTCAACGTGCCGTTGAGCCACGTCCTGCGGCTCGTAGCCGATCGCGTGGACTTCGCCGAAGGACGCGTCCCCGCCCGCATGAGGGTTCCCGATTCCCCGGAGTCGCTCATGCGTTCCGAGATGCAGCGTGCGCGAGTCTGAGTTCTGGGCGAATCTCGACAGAGCGTTCCCCCGCAGGGGCCGCAGCCTGGCTCAGGACCTCGTCCTGGGTGAACTCGGGGGCCTGAGTCCGGCGGAGGCCCTCGGCAGCGGGATGCCGGCCCGGAGAGTGTGGGAGGCGGTCTGCTCGGCCATGGACCTCCCCGAGTCATACCGCTTTCTGCATCGGGTCAGACCGGACCGGGACGTGTGAGCGGACGCCGCCGCGGACTCGCCCACGGGGTCCTTTTATCGAACGCTTGTGCGGTGTAGAATGGTCAACAGGTCATGCGAGCGGCCTACTTTTCACGAAGGTGGGAAGTGGGTCGTTTTTTTGTCGGAGGTCGGGCATAGCGTAGACCTCGGAAGGCCGCTCGGCGAGGGCGGAGTCCGGAAAGACCTGTTCTGCACGATCCGCGAGTAGAAGGAACACACGATGCCAGCAAAGCCCGAAGACCGCGCCAAGGCGCTCGACGCGGCCCTCTCCCAGATCGATCGCCAGTTCGGCAAAGGCTCGGTCATGCGCCTGGGCGACCGCGTCCAGTCCAAAGTCCAAGTCATCCCCACGGGGGCCACGTCCCTCGACATCGCCCTGGGCATCGGCGGCCTGCCTCGCGGACGCGTCGTGGAAGTCTACGGCCCCGAGTCCTCGGGGAAGACCACCGTCGCCCTCCACGCCGTGGCGAACGCCCAGCGCAACGGGGGCATCGCCGCCTTCGTCGACGCCGAGCACGCCCTGGATCCCGAGTACGCCAAGAAGCTCGGCGTGGACACCGACGCGCTCATCGTCTCCCAGCCGGACACCGGCGAGCAGGCCCTGGAGATCACCGACATGCTCATCCGGTCGGGGGCGCTGGACATCATCGTGATCGACTCGGTCGCCGCCCTCGTCCCCAAGGCCGAGATCGAGGGGGAGATGGGCGATTCCCACGTCGGCCTCCAAGCGCGTCTGATGAGCCAGGCGCTGCGCAAAATCACCGGCGCGCTGTCGGCCTCGGGGACGACGGCCATATTCATCAACCAGCTCCGGGAGAAGATCGGCGTCTTCTTCGGAAGCCCCGAGACCACCACCGGGGGCAAGGCCCTCAAGTTCTACGCCTCGGTCCGGTTGGACGTCCGGCGCACCGAGACGCTCAAGGAGGGATCCGAGCCGGTCGGCAACCGCACCCGCGTCAAAGTCGTCAAGAACAAGATGGCTCCGCCGTTCAAACAGGCCGAATTCGACATCCTCTACGGCCAGGGGATCTCCCGCGAGGGGTGCATCATCGACATGGGCGTGGACGCCGGGATCGTGCGCAAGTCCGGCGCCTGGTACACCTACGACGGCGACCAGCTCGGCCAGGGCAAGGAGAAGGTGCGCAGGTTCCTCAAGGACAACCCCGAGATGGCCGATGAGATCGAAGGCAAGATCCTCGTCAAGGTGGGAGTCGCCCCCGACCCCGCTGCCCCCGCGGCTCCCGAGCCCCCCGCGGATCCGGAGAGCTGATGGGCGGGCAGGCTGCGCCGCCCCGAAGCGGCGGCCGGGAACCGGACCGCGAGGAATGGCGGGAGCGCGGCCGCCGGATCGTCATACGCCAGCTGTCCATGATGGACCGGTCGCGCCAGCAGCTGTCCGAGGCCATGGAGCGCAGGGACGTCCCCGCCGACGTCCGCGAGGAGGTGCTCGATCATTTCACGAGCATCGGCCTGATCGACGACGCGCACTTCGCCCGGGCCCTCGTGCGGACGAGGCTCTCCGAGACGGGCGCTTCCCGCAAGGCGATGTGCGAGGAGCTGCGGCGAAAGGGGGTCGACCGCGGCATCGTCGACGCCGTGATCGAGTCGGTCGGCGACGAGGCGGAACTCGAAGCCGCCGTTGCGGTGGCGGAGAAGCGCCTGTCGCGCGGCGGGGGCGACCCCCGGACGCTCGACCGGCGCGTGTACGCCGCCCTCGCCAGACGCGGGTATCCGCCCGAGACGTGCTCTCGGGCCCTGCGCGAGGCCCACGAGCGCCTGCTGGGCTAGACTGGCTCGCGATGTCACCACAGCTTCCCCGGACCTACGCCATCCGCACCCTCGGATGCCAGATGAACGTCCACGACTCCGAACGCCTGGCGGGCCTCCTGGAGGAGGCGGGCTACGTCCCCGTCGCCCTCGTCCCCGAGAAGGCCGCCAGGGCGACCGACGCCGGGGACGAAGGCGCGGACGTCGTCGTCGTCAACACGTGCAGCGTCCGGGAGAACGCCGCCACCCGCCTGTTCGGGAACCTCGGCCAGCTCGCCGCCGTCAAACGCGAACGGCCCGGCATGCAGATCGCCGTCGGCGGGTGCCTGGCCCAGCAGATGCGCGGAGGCATCGTCGAGAGGGCCCCGTGGGTGGACGCCGTGCTGGGCACGCACAACCTCGACGTCCTGCCGGCGCTGCTCAGGCGCGCACGGCACAACGCGGAGGCGGCCGTGGAGATCGAGGAGTCCCTGAAGGTCTTCCCGTCGACCCTGCCCACGCATCGCGAACGCGCCTACGCTGCCTGGGTGTCGATATCGGTCGGGTGCAACAACACGTGCACTTTCTGCATCGTGCCCAGCCTCCGGGGCAGGGAGCGCGATCGCCGGCCGGGCGACGTCCTGGCCGAAGTGGAGGCGGTCGTCGCCGAGGGCGCCGTCGAGGTGACGCTTCTGGGGCAGAACGTCAACTCCTACGGCGTGGGCTTCGGCGACCGCCGGGCCTTCGCGAAGCTCCTGCGCGCCTGCGGGTCGGTCGACGGCCTGGAGCGCGTGCGCTTCACCTCGCCGCATCCGGCCGCCTTCTCCGACGACGTCATCGCCGCCATGGCCGAGACCGACAACGTCATGCCCTCGCTGCACATGCCGCTTCAGTCCGGCTCCGACCGCGTCCTGCGCGCGATGCGCCGCTCCTACCGTTCGCAGCGCTTCCTGGGGATCCTCGACCGCGTCCGGGCCAGCATGCCCGAGGCCGCCATCACCACCGACGTCATCGTCGGATTCCCCGGCGAGACCGACGAGGACTTCCAGGCCACGCTCGACCTCGTCGAGGAGGCGCGCTTCGCCTCGGCCTTCACCTTCGTCTACTCGCCCCGGCCCGGGACCCCCGCGGCGGACATGGCCGACCAGATCCCCTCCGACGTCGTCTCCGACCGGTACAGGAGGCTCGTCGACCTCCAGGAGCGGATCTCCGCGCAGGAGAACGCGGCGCTGGAGGGTCGCGCCGTCGACGTGCTCATCTCCGAGGGGGCGGGGCGGAAGGACCCGACGACCGACCGGGTGACCGGCCGTGCGGCCGACGGCCGCCTCGTCCACATCGCCCTGCCCGCGGGAATGGGCGAATCCGAGCGTCCGAGGCCCGGCGACATGGTCCGAGCGCAGGTCACCCACGGGGCGCCCCACCACCTCGTGGCCGATTCGGCGCTGACGGGCGGTCCGTTCGACGTCCGGCGCACCCGGGCCGGAGACGCTTGGGCCGAATGCGAACGCCGAGCCTCCCGGCTGAAGGCCGAAGCCGAAGGCCGAGCCCCCGTCTCCCTGGGCATGCCGCGCCTGCGAATGCGCGCGGACGCCTGACGTGGCCGGCCCCGGATCCGTCGGCCCCGTCATCGCTATCGTCGGGCCGACGGCCAGCGGCAAGACCGCCCTCTCGCTCGAACTGGCCGCCCTCATGGGAGGGGCCGACGCCGTCGAGATCGTCTCCGCCGACGCCATGCAGCTCTACCGCGGCATGGACATCGGCACGGCCAAAGTCCCGCCCGCCGACCGGCGGGGGATCCGCCACCGCCAGATCGACGTCCTCGACGTGACCCAGGAGGCCAGCGTCGCCGCCTACCAGCGGCACGCCCGGGCCGACCTGCAGGCCATAGCCGCGGCCGACAGGACGCCGCTCGTCGTCGGCGGCTCCGGACTGTACGTCTCCGGGCTCCTCGACCGCCTCGACTTCCCCGGACGCGACCCCGCCGTGCGCGAACAGCTGGAAGACCTCTACGCCCGCGAGGGCGCGGCCCCGCTCCTGGCCGAACTGGCCGAGAAGGACCCCCGGGCCCACCGAGCCATCCACCACGGCAACGTCCGCCGCGTGATCCGCGCCCTGGAGGTCGTCCGCCTGACGGGAGGCCCTTACACCCCGCGCTTCCCCCGGCACACCAGTTTCTACCCGAACGTCTCCGTGTTCGCGACGACGCGGCGCACCGATCTCCTGGACCAGGCGATCCGCGCCCGCGCCGAACGGATGGTCGACGACGGCCTCATCGAGGAGACGCGCGCCCTCCTGGACCGCGGCCTCGCCCAAGGGCCGACGGCCCCCCGCGCGACCGGCTACAGCCAGGCGATCGCCGTGATCGAAGGCCGCCTGGACCGCCGGGAGGCCGCCCAGGCCATCGCCCAGGCGACGCGGCGCCTGGCCAAGAAGCAGACGACGTGGTTCACAGCCGACCCGCGCGTGCGCTGGATCGACCTCTCCGACGGCGACGTCTGCGGCGCCGCGACGCGGATCCTCGATACAGTTGGACCGTGATCACTCCCATGCTCGAAGGCCTGACCCTCACGAAAGCCCACGGCGCAGGCAACGACTTCATCCTCATCCCCGACTTCGACGGCAGGCTCCGCCTGGACGCCCAGACGGTCGCGGCGCTGTGCGACCGCCACCGCGGCGTCGGGGCCGACGGGGTCATCCGCGTCGTGCGCGCCCGCGCCCTTCAGGGCGCCGACGCAGTCGATGCCGGCGTCGGCCCCGAATGGTTCATGGACTATCGCAACGCCGACGGGAGCCTGGCCGAAATGTGCGGCAACGGCGTGCGCGTCTTCGTCCACTACCTGCGGGTCCAAGGCGTCGTCGACGTGCCGGTCGGCGGGTCGCTCGCCGTCGCCACGCGCGGGGGAGTCAAGACCGTCGTGTTCGACGGGCCCTCCTACACGGTCGACATGGGGCCCTACGAGCTCCCCGAAGGGCAGTCCGCGTCGATCCGGGTCGACGTTCCGGGCGTCGGAGTGCGCGACGGCGTGCGCGTCGACATGCCGAACCCCCACGCCGTCGTCCTCCTCGCCGACGAGCGCGAACTGCAGGCCGCGCGCCTGACCGAGCAGCCGGTCTACGACCCGGCCCCCGCCGACGGGATCAACCTGGAACTGGTCGGCCCCGGGTCTCCCGCGCCCATGCGCGTCCTGGAACGCGGCGTCGGCGAGACCCTCGCCTGCGGGACGGGAACCTGCGCCGCCGCGCTCGCCGTGCTCCTGGCGGCCGAACGCGACGAAGGCACCGTCGACCTCAGCTCGCCCGGCGGCCGGCTCGCCGTCAGGATAGCGGCGGGACGGGCCTACCTGACGGGGCCCGCCGTCCTCGTCGCCGAATTCGCCCTCCTGGGGATCGCCGGATACGCGCAGTGACGCGGGTCGCGGACGCCGGCCCGCGCGTCGCGCAAGGCCCGGTGGCCCGGCGCCCGACGGCGGGGCGTGCGCCCTGCCCGGCTCAGCCGCGGCGCCTGACGGACAGGACGCGGTAGCCCTTGGAGGAGGCCACCCGCTCGCACCCCCAGCCCCGCTCCGCCATCCAGCGGTGGAGCGAATCGGCCCCCAGGTTCCTCTGCACGACGAGGTAGGCCGCGCCGTCGTCGGCCAGGCGTTCGATCCACGAATCGAGGAGGGCGTGCAGGGCCGGCTTGCCGATGCGCACCGGCGGATTGGACCAGATGAGTCGGATCCGCCGGCCGTCCAGGGCCGCGAAGGCCTCGTCGGGCGACAGGACGGAGGCCGTCAGCCCCGCCCGCCGCAGGTTCTCGCGGGTCAGGTCGCGGGCCCGGGCGTTGACGTCGACGCCCCACACGTCGGCCGCCGGCGCCTCTGCGGCCAGGGCGAGCGTGATCGGCCCCCACCCGCAGCCCACGTCCACGGCCAGATCCCCCTCGCCGACGGCCGGGGCGGGAACCCGCGACAGCAGCACGGCCGTGCCCCTGTCGAGGCGGTCGGCGGAGAAGACCCCGGAGGAGGTGACGACCCCGTACTGCCTGTCGCGCAGACGGACCGTGCGCTCGCGCACCTGCGCCTCGCTCGCGGGGCCCTCGCTGAAATAGTGGGGAGTGGACACGCACCAAGACTATCCGCCCGGACTCCGGCGCGCGATGAGGCGGGCGATCCGTGAGAGAATGTGAGGCGTATGAGCGACAGCAACCAGCCCGGCGCGCGCGGACGCGGCGCGAGGAACCTCGACGTGCGATCGATCCGGGGAACGGCCCTCCAGGCCGAAGCCGTCTACGGCGAGGACTGGTCTGGAGACTCCCTCGCGCGCGAAACCCGCTCCTCCCTCCAGCGGGTCGCAGGCCTGGACGCGGGAATCGCCCGCGAGGAGGGCGTCGACGTCGAATACCGGCGGGTGCGCCTGGAGAGGGTCGTCCTCATCGGCCTGTCGGGCCGCGGCGCGCTCGCCGAGGCCGAGGAGTCGCTGCGCGAGCTCGCCGCCCTGGCCGAGACCGCCGGGGCGATCGTCCTCGACGGGCTCGTCCAACGCCGTTCCCTGCCGGATCCGGCCACCTACCTCGGCTCGGGCAAGGCCCGCGAGCTCGCCGGGATCGTCGAACGCCTCGAGGCCGACACCGTCATCGCCGACTCCGAGCTCGCCCCTTCGCAGAGGAGGGAGCTGGAGGACGTCGTCGGCGTCAAGGTCATCGACCGCACCGCGCTGATCCTCGACATCTTCGCGCGGCACGCCACCTCCCGCGAGGGCAAGGCCCAGGTCGAGCTGGCCCAGCTCGAATACCTCCTTCCCCGCCTGCGCGGCTGGGGCGAGTCGATGTCCCGGCAGGCGGGCGGGCGCGTCGCCTCGGGAGCCGGGATAGGCTCGCGCGGACCGGGCGAGACCCAGCTGGAGCTCGACCGCCGCCGCATCCGCACCCGCATGGCCAGGCTCCGCCGCGACATCCGCCGCATGGAACCCGCCCGCCGGCAGCGGCGGGCCGAGCGCAGGCGGACCTCCACGCCCTCCGCGGTCGTGGTCGGGTACACGAACGCCGGCAAGTCCTCCCTCCTGAACAGGCTCACCGGGGCCGGAGTCCTGGTCGAGAACGCGCTCTTCGCCACCGTCGACCCCACGGTGCGCCGCGCCGAGACGCCGTCCGGCCGGGCCTTCACGCTGACCGACACGGTCGGATTCGTCCGCCGGCTGCCCACCCAGCTCGTGGAGGCCTTCCGCTCCACCCTGGAGGAGGCCGGGGCCGCGGACCTGCTGCTCCACGTCGTCGACTCGTCCCACCACGACCCCGCCGGGCAGGTGCGCGCCGTGCGGGACGTCCTGGCCGACGTCCCCGGGGCCCTCGACGTCCCCGAGATCGTCGTCCTGTCGAAATGCGACCTGGCCGACCCGATCGGCGTGGCGACCCTGCGCTCCCGATTCCCCGGATCCGTGCCCGTCTCATGCCTGACCGGCGAGGGGCTCGAGGACCTCCGGCACGCCATCGACGAGCGCCTCCCGCGCCCGCAGGCGGAGGTCCGGCTGGTCGTGCCCTACTCGCGCGGAGACCTCGTCTCCCGGATCCACGACGACGGCGAATTGCTTGCCCCCGTCGACTACCGGGACGAAGGGGCCTTCGTCCACGCCCTCGTCCCCGGCGACGTCGAAGGGGCCCTGCGCGAGGCCGGGCTCCTGCCCGGCGACGCCGGAGCCCCCGGCGGCTCCCGCCGCTGACCGGGCCGTGGGCGGGGCAGATGCGGCCGGCCGGCAGGCCGCCGTCGGCGCAGACGGCGGAGCGCCCCGGCCGGCCGACGGCCGCGAGGATCCCTCCGACCGGGACGTCGAACTGCTCGACGCCTTCGTCGGCGCCCTGGGCGGAGCCCGCAGACAGGGCCAGGAGGAGATGGTCCGGGCCGTGGCCCGAGCCCTGGCCGAGGAGGGGCATCTGCTCGTCCAGGCCGGGACCGGAACCGGCAAATCCCTGGGGTACCTCGTCCCGGCCATGCGGTGGGCGGTCGACGAGGGCGCGCGGGTGATCGTGTCCACCGCCACCCTCGCGCTCCAACGGCAGATCGTCGACCACGACGCTCCCCGCGTCGCCGAGGCGGTGCGCCGGGCGTGCGGCCGACTGCCCGTCGTCGCTTTGCTCAAGGGCTGGAACAACTACGTGTGCCTGAGGAAGGCCGCCGGCGGCTACCCCGAGGAGGACTCGCTCCTGTCCCGGGCGGCCGGCGAATACGGGGCGAGCGCCACGGGGGAGGAGGTCGTGCGCCTGCGCGAATGGGCGATGTCCACCGACACCGGCGACCGGGACGACCTCGTGCCGGGCGTCGGCGACAGGGCCTGGGCCCAGGTGTCGATCGCCAGGCGGGACTGCATCGGCCGGAAATGCCCGGTGCGCGACTCCTGCTTCCCCGTCTCGGCCCGGCAGGCGGCCGAGGACGCCGACCTGGTCGTGACCAACCATTCGATGCTCGGCCTCCAGGCGGCCTCGACGCCCGTCCTTCCCGAGGCGCGCGCGATCGTCGTCGACGAGGCGCACGAACTGGCCGCCAGGGCGACCAGCCAGCTGACCGTCGAGCTGTCCTACGCCGACGTGTCCTCCCTGGTCAGGCTCCTGCGCCGCGAATCGATCGCGGCGACCGAACTGGAGACGGCGGGCCGGGGGCTCGGCGACGTCCTCGACGCCCTCGGCGAGGGGCGCCTGACGAGCCTGCCCGGCGAGCTGACCGACGCGCTCCTTCTCCTTCTGGGGGAGCTCCAGCAGGCCCGGGAGGACGTGAACGGGCTCGGCGGGGCGGACGCGGACTCCGCGGCGGCCAGGAACGTGGCCCGCAACCGGGTCGACTCCATGGCCGACGTGGTGGACCAGCTTCTCTCCGACGCGGTGGCGGCGGGCCGGACGGTTCCGTGGATCGTCCGGGACCGCGAGGAGCGCAGCCGCCTGCGAGCCGCTCCGCTGGACGTCTCCTCCTCGCTGGCCGACTCCCTCTTCGAAGGCCGTCCGGCCGTGCTCACCTCGGCGACCTTGAAGATCGGCGGGAGCTTCGACCACGTCGCCGCTCAGGCCGGTTTCTCCTACCCGAGCCAAGGGCCGTGGCGGGGCCTGGACGTCGGCTCGCCCTTCGACCACTCCCGGCAGGCGATCCTCTACGTCCCCGCGGACCTGCCCCCTCCGGGCCGCGACGGCATCGGCGCCGAACACCTCGACGAGATGCTCGGCCTCATACAGGCCAGCCGCGGCGGCGCCCTGGCTCTCTTCACGTCCAGGAAGGCGGCTGAGGCGGCCGGCGAGTACGTCAGGGAGCGGACCGACCTGCCGGTCTACTGCCAGGGAGACGACCAGATCCCCACCCTCGTGCGCATGTTCGCCGCCGACGACGCCGCCTGCCTGTTCGGCACGATCTCACTGTGGCAGGGCGTGGACGTCCCGGGCCGCACGTGCCGGCTCGTCGTCATCGACCGGATCCCCTTCCCCAGGCCGAACGAGCCGCTGACGCAGGCCCGGACGGAGGCCGTCGCGGCCGCAGGAGGCAACGGGTTCATACGGGTGGCGGCTTCGCACGCGGCGCTGCTGCTCGCCCAGGGAGCCGGACGCCTGCTGCGCACGGTCACCGACCGGGGCGTGGTGGCCGTTCTGGACTCGCGCCTGCGGACGGCCAGGTACGGCTCCTTCCTCCTGGCTTCCCTGCCGCCCATGTGGCGCACGACGGACGGGCAGACCGTGCGCGGCGCCCTCGCCAGGCTCTCCCAAGCCGACGAATAGGGCACAAAACCCCCGAATGACTGGCGAAAGCCGTATCCTTGATGCTATAGGCGGGTACCGGACCCGCCAGCCACGATGAGGAGGAGCAGTGTCCGAGGAGTCCGTTGAAACGACCCCCGAGTCGGAGTCGGACGGGAAGCCGTCGATTCCCCAGCTGGGAGAATGGGAAGCCGAGCGCGGAACCAAAGTCGCGGTCATCGGCGCAGGCGCGGTCGGATCGGCCGTCACCTACGCATCCATGATTCAGGGCGTCGCCCGCCACTACGCGATGTTCGACATCGCGGAGTCCAAAGTCAAGGCCGAAGCTCTCGACATCGCCCAGGGCGTCCAGTTCGCGCCCGTCTCCACGGTGGAGGGCTCGGCGGACATCGACGTCATCAAGGACGCCGATGTCGTCGTCATCACCGCCGGCGCCAAGCAGAAGCCCGGGCAGTCCCGGCTCGACCTGGCCGGCGCCACGATCAACATCATGAAGTCGATCGTCCCCAAGGCCGTCGAGCAGGCGCCGAACGCGATCTTCCTCATGGTCGCCAACCCGGTGGACGTCGTCACCTACGCGGCGTGGAAGATCTCCGGTCTGCCGTCCGAACGCTTCTTCGGGTCGGGGACGGTCCTCGACTCCTCCCGTCTGCGCTACCTGATCGCGCAGGCCTGCGGGGTCGCGCCGCAGAACGTCCACGCGTACATCGCCGGCGAGCACGGCGACTCGGAGATCCCTCTGTGGTCTTCGGCCATGGTCGGCGCCGTTCCGCTGCTCCAGTGGGGGCAGACCGTCGACGGGCGCATGCTCGACGACTCCGTGCGCGAGGCCATCCACCACGACGTCGTGCGCTCGGCCTACGAGATCATCGAGGGCAAGGGGGTGACGAACTACGCCATCGGGCTGTCCGTCGCCTCGATCCTGGCTTCGATCGTCCGCGACGAACACCGCATCATGCCGGTCTCCTCGCTGCTGGAGGACTGGCTCGGCATCTCGGACGTGTGCATGTCCGTTCCCACGATCGTCGCCCGCGACGGCGTCGGACGCAAGCTCGTCCCCGTCGTCACTCCGCGCGAATACGACGGGCTGAGGCTGTCCGCCCAGTCGATCCGCGACGTGGCGCGCCAATTCGGCTTCTGACGATTCCGCCGTGGGGGGCGCCGAGCTCGGCGCCCCCCACGCGCGTCCGGCTGGGCCCGCAGCCCTCGCCTGGGACGTGCGCGGCTATGCCGGTGAAGCGCGCCGGATGAGCGGCGGCCCGCGCGTGGCTGAGCTCGGGACTGTTCCTCCAGGCCGAGCCGGCGCCGGAGATGCGTGAAGCTGAGTGCGGGGCGCCCCGGCCGAAACGGCCTGGAGGCCCGGCTCCGAGCGGCGCCGGGCCGGGGCCAGCCGTCGGAGGGGCCTTCCGGGCCCTCACAGGGAGCGGAGGACGGCGACCACCCGTCCGAGGATTTCGGCGTCGTCGGCCGGGATCGGGGAGTAGCGTTCGTTGCGCGGCAGCAGGGTGACGTGCCCGCCCTCCTTGCGGAAGACCTTCACCGTGGCCTCTCCGTCGATCATGGCAGCGACGATCTCGCCGTTCTCCGCGACCCGCTGACGGCGCACGACCACCCAGTCGCCGTCGCAGATGGCCGCTTCGAGCATGGAGTCGCCTGAGACCTCGAGCATGAACAGGTCTCCGCCGCCCGTCAGGCGACGGGGCAGCGGGAAGGCCTCGTCGATCCGCTGATCGGCGAGGATCGGGGCGCCGGCCGCGATCCGCCCCACCAGCGGGACGGCGACGGACTGATCGACGTGCGCCTCCCCGCCGTGTGCCGGGGAGGCGTCGGCGACTAAGGCCTCGGATTCCTCAGCCCCTTCCTCCTCCGCTTCACGGGCTCCGCGGGGCAGGCCTGCGTTCGTGTAGTCGCCGCGCGTGGTCCGGTGCGTGCCCTCCAGGCCCTTCTCCGTCAGCAGGATCGTGCGCGGGCGCCTGGGGTCGCGCCTGACGTAGCCCTTCTCCTCCAGTTCGTCGAGCTGGTACTTGACCGACGACGTCGACGCCAGGCCGGCCTTCGCGGCGATCTCGCGCATGGTCGGGGCGTACCGGTGCCTGAGCAGCTCGGAGCGCAGGATGGCCAGCACTTCCTTCTGTCGCTTCGTCAGATCCGGCTTCCGCTTTCTCATGCAGCCCTCCCCTCTGGCTCCTTCCGACGTTCCGGAGGCCATCGACCGACTCTCCCCCAAGGGTAGTGGGAAGCGTCCTCTCGCGCAAACATTTGTTCAGTAATCGAATCGAACAAAGATGCTGGAATCCGAGGTTCGAAACGCGTATCATGGGGAACGCATATTCGAAGAACATCCGTTCGAGGAGGATTCATGAGCACCGTGCCCTCAACCGTTGGGAGAGCTGCCGTTTTCGGTTCCGCTGGACGCCCTGGATCGCACGGTCGACGGCTGATCGTCGGCGAATTCGACGTCGCCGAGGAGGAAGTCTTCTTTTCGAGCGCCGACCGGCCCGCACTTCGGGCTGTCCCCGCAGCGCCGCCTCTCGCACGGAGCGGAGCGCGGCGTGCGGATCCGAAAGGGAGCGTCCGCTGTGAGGGCGTGCGGGGCGCCTGCAAGCGCGGTGGGCGCAGCCGGACGCGCGCCGTTCCCGCCGCGATCCGATGGGCGTGCGCCGCGCTGGTGGCCGTGGCCCTGGCGGTCGCGGGCCTCGTCGTCGGGACGCTGATGGGTCCGTCCCCTTCGGCGGATCCGGCCGCTCACCCGCGCGTCGTCGTCCAATCGGGCGACACCCTGTGGTCCATCGCCGAAGGCGTCGAGGGGGCGCCGGACACCGCGACGGCGGTCGCCGACATCGCCGCCCTCAACGGCCTGCCGTCGCACGCCGTCGCTCCGGGGCAGGTTCTCGAATTGCCGAGGCATTGACCGCCGCGGGCCCGCCGGCCTGCAGGCGAGGAGACGGCTTCGCAGGCGCGGTCGGCCTCCCGGCCGGGCGGGCGATCTCGGCGGAGGGGTGATCGGATCCGCCGGAGCGGTGGGGCGCGAAAACGCTTGCCGCCGCACGCCCGCCACCTTAGGGTTAGGGAATGCGCTGCCCATTCTGCAGACATCCGGAGTCGCGCGTCATCGACTCCCGAGCCAGCGACGATTCCCAGGCGATTCGCCGCCGCCGCGAGTGCCCCCAGTGCTCGCGGCGCTTCACGACCATCGAGACCGCGAGCCTCCAGGTCGTCAAACGATCGGGTGCGATCGAGCCCTTCTCTCGGGAGAAGATCATCGCGGGCGTCGGCAAGGCGTGCCAGGGGCGCCCCGTCGGCGAGGACGATCTGGCGCTGCTGGCCCAACAGGTCGAGGAGTCCATCAGGTCCACCGGCGTCTCTCAGATCCACGCCCACGACATCGGCCTGACCATTCTCGATCCCCTCCGGCGCCTCGACACGATCGCCTACTTGCGGTTCGCCTCCGTGTACTCGAACTTCGAGACCCTCGAGGATTTCGAGGAGGCCATAGCGGTGCTGCGCCGCGACGCCCCGCCCACAGCCTAGGGCCGCGGGGAACCGGGAGGTCGGCCGTCCCGGACGGAACCGTCGGCGTCTTCGCCCTCGGCCGCATCCCGATCCGTCGAGACGTCGGGGGCGTCCGGCTCACCAGGTGCTTCCGGAAGGGCGGGCGGCCCCTCCGCTCGGCCGTCCCCGGCGGAGGGCGTCCGCTCCCCTCGCTTCATCGCTGAGACGAGGCTCTCGCCGGTGGATGTGAGCCTTCCCTGGATCGCCCCTCCCGCGTTCCTCGCCGCCCCCGCGATGGCCTCGGTCGCGTTGCGGGCGGCTTCGGAGACGGCTCCGGCACCCTGCCGCGCGGCTTCGGAGACCACCTCGGCCCCGTGCCTGGCGGCTCCGGTCACCACTTCCGCGCCGTGTCGGACCGCGTCGGAGGACGAGCGCACGGCTCCCGAGACCGCGCTGGTCGACTTCCCGATCACCGACTTCAGATTCTCGCTCGTCGTCTCGCCGAGCTCGCTCGCCTTCCTCCGCCACTGGCCCGCCAGGAGCTCGAAGCCCGCCAGCTGCTCGCGGACGCTGCGGCGCATGACCTTGCCGAGTTGAGAGCGCGGGAGCTCGTCCATGACCGCTATGGAGCGGGGGATGGCGTAGTGCGAGAGCTTGTCCTGCGTCCATCGGCGCACGGCGTCCAGGTCGACGATGGCGCCCGGCTCCAGGACCAGCGCGGCCACGACGGACTCGCCCCTGTCCTCCGGCATCCCGACGACCGCCACGTCCCGCACGCCCGGCATCCCCATGATCGCCTCCTCCACCTGCGACGGGTAGACGTTGAAGCCGCCGTTGATGATGAGCTCCTTGCGCCGGTCCGCCATGACGAGGAAGCCTTCGTCCCAGCGGCCCAGGTCGCCCGTGCGCAGCCATCCGTCCGCGAGCACCTCCGCCGTCTCCTCGGGCATCCCGTAGTAGCCGGAGAAGACCTGCGGGCCGCGCACGAGGATCTCGCCGACGTCCTCCGCGTCCCTGGAGGGGTCCTCCGGATCGGCGAGGCGGATCTCGGTCGACGGCAGCGGCAGCCCGAGCGTGGACGGGCGGCGTTCGGGCGACAGGGGGGAGCCGGCGATGATGGGGCTGGCCTCGGTCATCCCGTACCCCTCGATGATGTAGCCTCCGGTCGCCTCCTCCCAGCGGGAGGCGACCGCCTCCTCGAGCGCCATGGCCCCCGAGAAGGCGAAGCAGATGGATGTCAGGTCCACGGGTTTGGCGTGCGATTCGGCGGCCTCGAGGATGCGTTCGAACATCGGCGGGACGCCGGGCACCAGCGTGATGGGCCGTCGTCTGTGGGCGGCGAGGAGCGCGGCGACGTCGAACCTCGGCAGGAGGACGATGGTCGCGGCGATGGACACGCCGAGGACCAGGACAGTCGTCAGGCCGAACGCGTGGAAGAAGGGGAGGACGCCGGCTTCGACCTCGGCGCCGCGTTTGACTATCGGCACCCAGGCCAGGGTCTGGGCCGCGTTGGACGCGAGGTTCCGGTGGGTGAGCGCCACCGCCTTGGGCACGCCGGTCGTGCCGCCGGTGTGGATGAGCACCGCCAGGTCGTCGAGGCTCGGCCCGCCGGGCAGCTCCTCGCGGCCCAGGGCGGGGGCCTTGCGGACGGCGCGGTCGAAGGACAGAACGCCGTGCGGGACGCGCCCGCGCAGCCGCCCGCGCTGTTCGCGCGCCGAGCGCGCCGGCAGGCGGAGCAGAAGCCGCGAGACGTGGGGAAGCTCGCGCGAGAGGTCGACCGACAGGTAGGTCCGTGCGTGGACGCCTCCGTCCGCCGTCAGGCGTTCCAGGGACTGCTCCCACACGATCGCGACCCGCGCGCCGTGCCGGTCCAGCTGCTCGCGCAGCTCCGAGGCCGGTGCCAGCGGATTGTGCTCGGCGACCGTCGCCCCCAGCGTCAGGCAGGCGTAGAAGGCCACGATGTGCTGCGGGCAGTTGGGCATGACGAGCGCGACGACGTCCCCGGCGCGCACGCCCGCGCGATGGAGCGCCCCGGCCGCCTTGCGGGTCTGATGGTCGAGCTCCGCGTACGTTATGGTCCGTCCGAGGAAGTCCACGGCGATCCGGTGCGGATAGTCGCGCGCCGCCTCGGCGAGGAGGCCGTCGAGGGTCGACGACGGCTCCTCGATGCTCGCCGGGACGCCCGGCGCGTAATGCGGACGTTGGGGGGCGCGATCGCCCATGTGCGTTTCCTTTCGCTTCGTTCGGCGTGCCCGAATCCGGTCAGGAGTCCCTGTGCAGCACCCGGATCCGGATGCTGTGCGGGAGGGCCTCCAACTCCGTCAGCGCGGAGGAGGGAAGCGGGGAGGAGATGTCGGTGACCATGTAGCCGACGTCCCCTGTGGTCGCCAGGGTCTGGGCGTCGATGTTGGCGCCGGCGTCGGCGAAGACGGCGTTGACGAGGGCGAGGGCCCCGGGCGTGTTCGAGTGGATCCACGCCACCCGGTGGCGGGTGGTGGAGTCCGGGGAGGCGTCGATGCACGGAATGTTGACCGACATGTCCGTCAGCCCCTTGCGCCAGTAGGACGTGAGCTTGTCGGAGACGAACGCGCCGATGGACTCCTGCGCCTCGATGGTGGAGCCGCCGATGTGCGGCGTGAGGATGACGTTGGGCAGGCCGGCCAGAGGCGAGGAGAAGCGCTCGCCGTTGGCGTCCGGCTCGCGGGGGAAGACGTCGATGGCCGCGCCACCCAGGCTGCCGTCGGCCAGGCGCTCGCGGAGGGCGTCGACGTCGACCACCGAACCCCGGGAGAGGTTGATGAGGATCGCCCCCCTTTTCATCTCGGCGATGCGGTCCTTCCCGAAGAACCCCTTGTTGGACGGTCGGCCGTCCACGTGGATCGAGACGATGTCCGATGCGGCCAGGAGCTGGCTCAGGCTGCGCACGCGGGCGGCGTTGCCGATCGCCAGGCGCTCGGCGACGTCGTGGAAGATCACGTGCATGCCGAGCGCCTCGGCCAGGATCGACAGCTGCGTCCCGATCGACCCGTAGCCGACGATGCCCAGAGTCTTGCCCCGGACCTCGTGCGCCCCCTCGGCGGACTTGGCCCACACGCCCGATTGCAGGGCGGCGTTCTTCTCCGGAAGACGCCGGGTCAGGGCGATGGCCTCGGCGATCGCGAGCTCCACGACCGACCGCGTGTTGGCGTAGGGGGCGTTGAAGACAGCGATCCCCAGGCGCGAAGCCGTCGCCAGGTCGATCTGGTTGGTGCCGATGCAGTACGCTCCGATCGCGGTCAGATGGGCGCTGGCCTCCAGGACCTCGCGTGTCAGGCTCGTCTTCGAGCGGATCCCGAGGATGTCCACGCCCCTTAAGGCGTCGACGAGCTCCGCCCCCTGGAGGGCGCCGGGGGCCCGGACGACGTCGATCCCCACGCGAGCGAAGACCTCGTCGGCGGATTCATGCGGAGATTCCAGCAGCAGTGCACGTGCCATTCCACAACTGTGTACCTGATGCGCCCTCGAAGCAAAGTCGTCGCGAATGCCGAAGGTCACACCGGCCGCCGCGGCAGGCTCGCCGCCCGGCCCGGGCCCTCGGTCTACGGCGTCCCGGCGGGCTCCTCCCGGGGGTCGAGCCCCTCCGGGAGGGGACGGGAGTGGACCACGTGCAGGCGGCGCGTCGGCCGCGTCATCGCCACGTACAGGTTGCCCGGGCCCTCCTCGAGCACGGCCGCGGGCTCGGCCAGGACGACCGCGTCGTATTCCAGCCCCTTCGACCCGACGGCCCCGGTGACGTGGACCCTGGCCGTCGAGTCGGCGGAGCCGGCCCACCGCGCCAGCCCGGGATGGTCAGCGACCCGCCGGGAGACGTCGTCGAGGAGGGATTCGGGCGCGATGACCGCCAGGGTGCCCAGCCCCTCGCCGTATTCGCCGTCCATCCACTTCCGGCATCGGTCGGCCGCTTCGACGAGTCGGGCCGCGAGGTCGCGTTCGGCCCGCTCGAGCGTCAGGGACCCCTGGACGTCGCGCGCCGCCCTGACGGCGCGCACGGTGACGCCGGCGGCTCGCAGGGCGCGCTCGGCGGCGCGCAGGATCTGGGCCGGGGTCCGGTAGGAGACGGTCAGATCCCTCTCACGGGCGTCGCCCCCCAGGCGTCCGAGGATCGCCTTCCAGCCCCCGCGCGGGGCGCCGGAGGGCCGCTGGTCCAAGTCGCCGACGATCGTCATCGACCGGGTGGGGCACCGGCGTATGAGCATCTCCCACTGCATGGGCGTCAGCTCCTGGGCCTCGTCGACGACGACGTGCCCGTACGTCCACGTGCGGTCGGCGGCCGCGCGCTCGGCCAGCGTCGTCGAGGGGCCCGCCTCGCCGACGCGCTCGGCGACCGTCTCGGCGCTGACGATCCCCCCGCCGAGGTTCAAGGCGCTCATCGTCTCCTTGACGTAGGAGGACAGCTCGGCGTTGCGGGCCTGGGCGGCGGCGCGCTGGCGCTTCTCGAAGTCCGTGTGGAAGGGGCCGAGGCGCTCGGCGAGCTCGTCGAGTATGGGGATGTCGTCCGCGGTCATCGGCGAGCCCTTCGGGCGGCGCAGGAGCCGGCGCTCGTCCTCGTCCAGCTCGGGGGCGCACGCGGCCAGGAGCCCCGGCCTGGCGAAGAGCCGTTCGAGCAGCTGCTGCGGGGAGGCCGGCAGCCACCGCAGGTTGATCTCCCGCCGGGCGTCGACGCTGGCCGCCACGTCGCCGTAGATCCAGTTGGAGTCCTCCAGGGGGGTCTCCTGGGCGGCGGCGATCTGCTCGGCGAGCGTCTCGACGAGCGCCCGCGCGTAGGTGTCGCGCGCCTCGTTGTGGGTGCGCCCCGTCTGGCGCGCCTTGCGCTGGGCGGCGTCGACGTCCCCGGGCGTCAGCCGCACCCGCGTCCCGTCGACGGGGAAGCAGACCGGCGAGTCCAGCCGGGGCTCGAGCGCCGTGCGCACGGCGCGTTCGGCTATCGCCCGCCAGACGAGCCGGCCCTTGACGGCCCGGACGGCGGGGGCGTCGCGGCCGACGGCCGTCACCGCGGGCATGAGGCCGTCCACGGTCGTCGAGACGATGTCCGATTCCCCGAGGCTCGGCAGCACCCGGTCGATGTAGCGCAGGAAGACCGGCGAGGGGCCCACGATGAGCACGCCCGAACGGGACAGCCGTTCGCGTTGGGCGTAGAGCAGGTAGGCCGCCCGGTGCAGCGCGACGGCCGTCTTGCCCGTCCCCGGGCCGCCCTGGACGACGAGCACCCCGTCGGTGCCGGCCCGGATGATCCGGTCCTGCTCGGCCTGGATCGTGGCGACGATGTCGCCCATCTTGCCCTCCCTGGCCGAGGACATGGCCGCCATGAGGGCGCCCTCCCCGGTCAGGTTGAGGTCGGTCAGGCGGGAGGCCGCCTCGGAGTCGAGGAGCTCGTCCTCGACCCCGGTCACCTGCCTGAAGCGCGTTTGAATGTGGCGGCGCCGCACGACGTCGCCCGGATTGGCGGCCGTCGCCTGGTAGAAGGCCTCGGCCTGGGGGGCGCGCCAGTCGAGGAGGATGATGTCCTGCCGCTCGTTCTTCAGACCGATCCGGCCGATGTGCTCGTGCACGCCGTCGGCGAAGTCCAGGCGGCCGAGGACCAGACGGTTCTCCACATTGCGCAGCCGTATGAGATTGTCCTCGTAGTGGGTGGCGAAGGAGTCCCTCTCCGACAGGGCGCCGGGGCTCTCCCGGTCCTGCTGCGTGCGAACATCGCGAAGCCGCCGTGTGTACCCCTCCCGTTGACGGTCGAGGGCCGCATAGGCTGTGTCGACGAATTGCTGCTCGTCGGCGATTGCGCGGGACCGCGCCGAAGAGTCGCCCATCACGTGTTCTCCTAGTGGAAATGCGGACATCCAATTATCCGTTACGCGCGAGCCGAACGCGAGTCCCGGAGGGAGGTAAACGTGGGAAGACGACGGGGAGAGATACACCACGGGATCGCTTGCTACATGCGGGCGATTCGTGGTTGAGGGCTGTGGCACAGTAGGGGCAGGGAATCAGAGGAGGGCCCATGACGAACTTCGTATCCTTCACCGAGGGGGGCGAGGTGTCACATGTTGACCACCTCGTGTTCAACCTCGTCGACCCCGCCGCAGACACGGGGTCGGTGACCAGTCTCATCTCCAAGTCCCTGAAAGGCCTGGCGACCGGGGTCGCGGCGCGCTTCGACTCCGACCCCCTCATCGACTACCGGGCCCAGCGCCCCCTCATGAACTTCCGCAACGGCCGCCTGGTGGGAATGCGGCGCGACGGGATCGTCCTGTCCCACGCCACCGACGTCGAGGGCCACCGGTTCCTGCATCTGAACGGAACCGAGCCCGACTTCCAATGGGACGCCCTGCTGGCCGACATCCTCGACGTCATCGAGCGCTTCGGCGTCACCAGGACCTACTCCTTCACCGCGATCGCGGCGACGACCCCCCACACCCGGCCGGCCGACATGGTCGTCAGGCAGACGGTGCCCGACCCCGGGCGAGTCGTCCTGGAAGCCGACTTCTGGTTCCCCGCCTCCTTCGCCGACTACGTCGAGTTCCACCTCGGCAAGCTCGGGGGCGTGTCGCACACCAACGTCGCCGTGCGCGTGCCGATGTACCTGGCCGGGCACCAGTTCTCCTCCGGCGCGGCGGGGGTGCTCGGGTTGATGTCGTCCCTGAGCGGGCTCCACTTCCCCCTGGGAGACCTCGAGCAGGAGGCCGCGGCCGAGGCGTCGAACCTCGCCTCGATGGTCCGCCAGAACGACGAGCTCGCCACGATCATCGCCAATTTCGAGCGCGAGTACGACGCCAGCGGCTCCTCGCCGGGATTCGTGACCGCCCCCGCTCCCGAGCTCAAGGTGCCGACGATGGAGGAGATCGGCAGGGCCGCTGAGCAGTTCCTGGCCGGCGCCTCGGACGCCGGCAGGCAGGGCCAGGAGAAGGCCTTCGACCCGCAGGGGCTGAAGAAGCGCCTCGAAAGGCACGTGACGGACCCGGCCTCCGAGCCGGGCCGGAGCGGCACGTGGATGCGCAGGCGCAGGGGCAAGCATTCCAGCGAGCCGGACGAACGCGTGTAGCACTCGGCGTTCCGGCCGGACCGGGCGGCGATACGGTGCGCCCGCCGGGAGTTGACCCGCGTGGACCGCGTGCCGGGCGCGCGGATACGGTGCGCTGCCCGTCGCCGTCGGCCGGCTAGAGCGACCCGGCCGACTCCGGCCAGGGAACGGCGGCGTCCTCCAGGGGGCGGACGGAGGCCGCCCTCCGGGACACCGTCCCGCGGTCCATGACGCGGGCCGGGAGGGACAGGCGCCGCACCTCGCGTTCCACGGTCGGGAGGTCGAATCGCCGATCCGAAGCGGCGACGACGACGTTTCCGAACCTCCTGCCGGAGAAGACGGCGGGGTCGGCTATGGCGACGACGTCCTGGAAGACCGACGTCAGCGCTGCGAACTCCTCGTCGATTCTCCGCAGGCCCGCCGATGCGACGGTGTTGAGCGCGTAGAGGCCGCCGGGCTCCAGGACGTCGTGGACCCGGCGCGCCGACTCGACCGTGCGAAGCTGGCCCGGGACCTCCCGGTTCATGAAGGCGTCGCGGACCACGGCCTGCCAGGCGGCGTGCCCGGACTCCAGCTCTTGGCGCGCCTCGCCCACCCGGATCCGCAGACAGGGCGCCGACGGCAGCGGGAACCACTGCCTGACGAGGCGGGCCAGCTCGGCGTCCAGCTCGACCGCGAGCTGGTGCACCGGCATGGTCGCGGCGAGCGCTCGCGGCAGGGCGCAGCCCGCGGCTCCGAGGTGGAGGACGCGCATGCGGCGGGGCGTTCCGTCCGCATCCCCCGGGCGGGCGCAATGGGCGGCGATGAGGAGGCGGATGTGCTGCATGTACTCGAAGTCGAGGTACCCCGGATCGTCGAGGTCCAGGGCCGAGGATTCGACGCCGTCCAGGAGAAGGCGCACGAGGGACGGCCGGTCCGGGTCGCGCACGACTTCGGCCGTCGCGAAGGACGTCCGCGTCGGCTCGTCGGGAAGCTGGGCTGGTGCTCGGCGGCGGCTCACCCGACGAGCCTAGCCTCGCGGGCCGCCGGAGCGAAAAGCGCTAGAACGAAAAGCGCCGGAGGGGAAACGTCGGACGGGGAGCGTAGGCTGGTGTCGGAATCGAGTCCAGGAGGCAGACATGTCACGAGCACCCCGGTCCGCCGCCGCGAGGCGATCGTGGGGCGAGGACGACTCCGGCGTTGACATCCTCCACGTCGACATGGACGCCTTCTTCGTCTCCGTGGAGCTGCTCGACCGACCCGAGCTGCGGGGCAGGGCGGTCGCGGTCGGCGGCCAGGAGAGGGGAGTGGTCTCGGCCGCCTCCTACGAGGCGCGGGAATTCGGCGTCAACTCGGCGATGCCGGTCGGCCTGGCGAAGCGGCGCTGCCCCCACCTCGTCATGATCCCTCCGCGCTACGGCAGATACAGCGAGGTGTCGCGGCGGATCATGTCGATGCTCCGCGACGTCACGCCGCTCGTCGAACAGCTCTCGGTGGACGAGGCCTTCCTCGACGTCTCGGGCGCGCGGCTGCTCATGGGAGGCCCGGTGGAGATCGCGCGGCGGCTGCGCAGCCGCATCCGCGCCCAGGAGGGGGTGGCCGCATCGGTGGGCATCGCCAAGACCAAGCACGTGGCCAAGATAGCCTCGGCCCACGCCAAGCCCGACGGCCTGCTCCTCGTTCCCGCGGAGGCGACCCTCCCCTTCCTCCACGGGCTTCCCGTGGGGGCGCTGTGGGGAGTGGGGGAGCGGACCCGCGAGCGCCTGGAGGCCCGGGGCATCACCACGGTCGGAGAGCTCGCCGACATGGGCCGGACGCGGTTGACGAGGATCCTCGGGCGCGCGATGGGCACCCATCTCTACGAGCTGGCGATGGGAGTGGACCCCCGTCCGGTGACGGTCAGCCGGGAGGAGAAGTCCGTGGGACGCGAGGAGACCTTCTTCGTCCACGTGGCCGAACGCTCGGAGCTGGAGCGCGTGCTTCTGGCCCAGGCCCACGACACGGCGCGAAGGCTGAGGAAGCGGCGCCTGGCCGCGCGTGCGGTGTCGATCAAGGTCCGCTTCGCCGACTTCACCACCATCTCCCGCAGCGCCACGCTCGCCCAGCCCACTGACTTGGCGTGGGATCTCTACTCGAGCGCGAAACGGCTCCTGGGCGAGGTGCGCATCGGCGACGCCGGTCTCAGGCTCCTGGGGCTGCGCGCCGAACAGCTCGTCGACCCCCGGCTGGGCGTCCAGCTGGCCCTGGACGCCGATCCCCGCAGGGACAGGGCCGAAGCCGCCCTCGACGAGGTGGTGGCCAAATTCGGCGCGCGAATGGCCGGCCCCGCGAGCCTGGTCGGCCGCGGGACGGGCAGGCTCCCAGCCGATGCGCCGCCGGGGGATCATGGCGGACTTTCCCGCTCTAGCCCCACAGGATATTCTTGACGGTGATATCGACAGCGAGGAGACACCATGGCGCTTTCCGAATACGAACGGAAGATGTTGGAGGAGCTGGAAGCCCAGCTCTCCGATGAGGATCCCGGCTTCGCCGACAGCCTCAAGCCAGCTTCGCCCGGCGTGTCGGCCTCCAAGCAGCTGTCCGTCCGCCATCTCGTCCTCGGTCTTCTCGTCGCGATTCTCGGGGTCGGCGTGCTGGTGGCGGGGGTCGCCACGGAGCTCGTCGTCATCGGAGTGCTCGGCGTCGTCGTCATGTTCGCGGGCACGTGGTACGTCATCGAGGGGATCCAGGAGCGGCCGGGCGCACAGAGGGCCAAACGCAAGGGCGAACCGCCCCGACAGGGGCCGGCGTCCTCGAGCAGGCCGACGAGCCGGTTCTCCGAGTTCATGAGCCGGCAGGCCCAGGAATGGGAGCGCCGCCGCCGCGAGAACGGGCGCGGCTAGCGTCCGAATTCGGCGAGGGCGCGACCGCTTGACGAATACCTGACCGATCCGGCGGCGGGCTGGGCGCCGCCGCCCTGTCGGGCCCTCCGCCCGCGCAGCCCGCCGCCGCGACTTCGCCTGGCCGCCTCTCTCGCTTCGCGCGGCTCACGCGGCGCGACCCGCCGGCGCCGACGGAATCCCTCCACCGCATTCCCCACATCCCTCCACCCGGGCCCCTCCACTCCCCTCCACCCAGCCCGTTCCGCCGCTCGATTCGGGCCATCCCCACATCCCTCCACTCCGCACGCGGCCGGCGCGCGGAAGGGGACTCGCCGATCACGTCGGCGCCCAGTCGCTGCATCCGCGATCTCCCGCGAACTCGGGGCTATTCGGGCCATGCGGGAGGGGATCCGGGCGCTCGCCTCCGCGCTGGCGCGGGCGAGTCCGCACCGGCGATCCCCGAGGCTCCGATCGTTCGAAAACGATGTCGATAATCCGCCCGGCCGCGGCCTCGGAAACGCGGCGCGCGGGCGGTTTCCCTCCACGGATTTCTGCGCTATATTGCGGGTGTTCCTCGGGGTGACACTCGCCGGAAACACTTGATTGTGGAGCGAAGTGGAGTAAAGTGGGGGCAGCGTCGATGGAGGAGGTGGGCGCGGTGTTTCTGGGCACGTATGAGCCGAAGCTGGATGAAAAAGGCCGGCTTATTCTGCCCGCGAAATTTCGCGACCAACTCCAGCGAGGGCTGGTGATCACTCGCGGGCAGGAGCGCTGTCTGTTCGTCTTCACCATGGAGGAGTTCGAGGATTTTCAGACGAAGATCCATCAGGCTCCCCTCACCTCCAGAGAGGCGCGCGACTATCAGCGCGTGCTCTTCTCAGGGGCCGTCGACCAGGTTCCCGACAAGCAGGGACGCATATCGATCCCCGCGAACCTGCGGGAGTACGCGGGTTTGGAAAGGGATCTCGCCGTCCTCGGATCGGGTTCGAGGGTTGAGATCTGGAATCTCAACACATGGAACGAGTATCTCAACGCCCAGGAGGTCGCTTTCGCAAATCGAGAAGACGAGGTCATCCCCGGCCTCTTCTGACCGGATGGGTCTTCTTCCGTCGGTCTGAGGCAATTCCCCAGCTCCAGAAGGAATGGAAGAAGACCGGGGTCCGGCCCCGTGCCATCGCCGTGGCACAGGCCCCGTCCGCATCGAATGGAAGGAGCGCATCGTGAGGACGTCGTCGACGAGGGCATCGGCATCGCCCGCCGGTGGCGCCGATGCCCTCGGCGTCTCCTCCAGTCCGCACGGCGCCTCCGGCATCGGCGAAAGGACGGCGGCCGCGTCCGGGGGGCCCGGGTCGCGGGGCGCGGCCGGCTCCCTGCACACGCCCGTCCTCGCGGAGGAGTGCGTCCGGCTGGTCGCCCCCGCCGTGACGGGCCGGGAAGCGGTGATGATCGACGCCACCGTCGGCATGGGCGGGCACGCGGAGGCCTTCCTCGAGCGATTCCCCGGCCTGACGGTCATCGGCATCGACCGCGACGGGCAGGCGATCGAGATCGCACGCGAACGGCTCTCGCGCTTCGGCGCTCGGTTCGCGGCAGTCCACGCGACCTACGACGCCGTCGCCTCCGTGGCGGCGGATCGGGGACGCGAGGGGCGAGTCGACGCGGTCCTCATGGACCTCGGCGTCTCCTCGCTCCAGCTCGACCGCGACGAGCGGGGCTTCTCCTACTCGCGGGACGCCCCCCTGGACATGCGCATGGACAGAGCCCGGGGCCGGACCGCTGCCGACGTCCTGGCCGGCGAGCCGGCCGGAGAGCTGGAGAGGATGCTGCGCGAATACGGCGAGGAGAGGTTCGCCGCGCGCATAGCGTCGGGGATCGTCCGGGCGCGCGAGCGGGCCCCCGTCGTGCGCACGGGCCAGCTCGCGCGAATCGTCAGGGAGTCGATACCGGCGCCCGCCCGCAGGTCGGGGGGCAACCCCTGCAAGCGCACGTTCCAGGCTCTGCGCATCGCGGTCAACGACGAACTGGCCGTCCTCGAGCGCGCCGTTCCCCGCGCCGTCGAGGCGATCGCGGTGGGAGGCAGGATCGCGGTCGAGTCCTACCACTCGCTCGAGGACAGGATCGTCAAGCGCGAATTCGCGAAGGGGGCGGCGTCGTCGTCCCCCGCGGGCCTGCCCGTCGAACTCGAGGGCCACGAGCCCTACCTCCGCCTTCTCACACGAGGCGCTGTGAAGGCGACCGCCCAGGAGGCTGCGGCCAATCCCCGCAGCGCCTCCGTCCGGCTGCGCGCGGCCGAAAAACTGCGCACCATCACACACAACGCGACAACGTCATGAGGTGACTACAACAAATGAGCGCAATCCCAGCCACCCGAGAGGCCGCCGTCCGCGCATCGCAGACGCGTCCGGTCATCCAGGGGCTTCCCAACCTCAAGCTCGTCCCCACGCCCGCCCCCGCCCGCGGCTTCTTCGGGACGGTGATCGTATGCGCGCTCCTGTTCGTCGGCTCGTTCGGCACGGTCTTCATCCTCAACACTCGGATGGTCGGCACCGCCTACGAAGTGCAGTCCGTCCAGAAGGAGCTCAACGCCGCTACGGCCAAGGAGGCCACTCTGCGCGACTCCGTGGTCTCCGCCTCCACGCCCCAGGGCCTCGCCTCGCGGGCGAGGCAACTAGGATTGGAGCCTGCCGCGAACGTCCGCCACATCGACCTCCAGACCGGAAAGGTCGTCGGCCCCGTGGAGCCGCAGGGGAAGTCGCAGGTGAAGTAACGAGAGGCAACGAAGGAAGCATATGGCCGATTCCACCCCGACGTCGTCCGAGCGGAGCGCATCCGGGAACCGCGAGCATGCGCGTGCGCCCCGCACGGCCCTGCGCGCCTGCCTGGCCTCCTTCTCGGAGAGATTCGCCAAGCTGCCGCCGACCGCGCGGAGAGTGCGCGTGCTCGTCGTCGTCTTCTTCGCGTGCGTGGCCGTCTTGGGCATCCGGCTGCTCGACCTCCAGGTCGTGCGGTCGGACGCCCTGTCGCGGGCGGCGTCGGGCTTCCGCACCCGCTCCTACACTCTGCACGCCAAGCGGGGCGATATCGTCGACGCCAAGGGCGCCGTGCTGGCCACCTCCGTCGAGCGGTACAACATCGGGGTCAACCAGAAGGTCATCGGACAGTACAAGCGGTACGACAAGAACGGCAAGCTCACGGGGACGGGCGCGGCGGCGGCAGCCGAAGAGCTCGCCCCGCTGCTCAAGATGGACCGGGCAGAACTGGGCGGCCTGCTCATGGGGGGGCCGAAGAAGTCGAGCTTCGTCTACGTGAAGAAGGACGTCTCGCCCGAACTGTGGCGCGAGATCAACTCCCTGCGCATCGCCGGGATCGAGCCCGAGCAGTACATGAAGCGCGAATACCCGAACGGGTCCGTCGGGGGCAACGTGCTGGGATACGTCGGCCAGACCGACAAGGAGCCCGGCTCGAGCAAGGGCCAGGCGGGCATCGAGAAGTCCCGGGAGAGCGTCCTGGCGGGCAAGAACGGCAAGCTGACCGTGGAGGTCGCCGGCGGGGGAGCGGTGCTCCCCAACGGCCGCCGGACCGAGGTCAAGGCCACGAACGGCTCGACCGTGAAGCTGACCATCGACCGAGACCTGCAGAACCAGCTCATGCAGGCCGTCGACCAGTCGGTGGCGGCGAACAACGCCGAGTGGGGCTCGGCGGTCGTCGTCGAGATCGGCACCGGGCGCATCCTCGCGCTGGTCGACTCGAAGTCTCCCAATCCCGCCGACCTGGGGTCGACCTCGTCTGCCAACTGGGGCTCGCGCGCCGTGCAGGCCCCGGTCGAGCCAGGATCGACGGGCAAGGTCGTGACGTTCTCGGCGGGCATTGACCAGAAGGCCGTGACCCCCACGACCACGTTCACCGTGCCGTACTCGATCACCATGCCCAACGGCGAGACCGTCCACGACAACGACCCCCACGGCACCGAGACGATGACCGTCGCGGGCATCCTCGCCAAGTCCTACAACACAGGGCTCATCCAGGTCGGCGACAAGGTCCAGGACCAGGTCCGCTACCGGTACATGAAGGGCTTCGGCCTCGGGGAGAAGACGGGCGTCGAGCTTCCCGCCGAGTCCCGGGGCGCGCTCACGCCCCCGAACGCGTGGGGCCCGCGCGGGCACTACACGACGATGTTCGGCCAGGGGTGGTCGACGACCACCGTCCAGCTCGGGCAGATGGCCTCGATCGTGGGGAACAAGGGGATGAAGGCCCCCCTCCACATCATCGACTCGGTCACATCGGCCGACGGGAGGGAGAAGCCCACGGTCACCGGCAAGCTGAAGCGGGTGATCTCGGAGGAGTCGGCCGGCGAGATGCTCAAGATGATGCAGGCCGTCACGGACCCCAACTCGACGGGATGGCGGGCGAAGGTCGCCGGCTACAACGTCGCCGGCAAGACGGGGACCGCACAGGTGCCCGACGAGAACGGCAACCTCACCAAGAGGGTCGGCACCTTCGTGGGCGTCCTGCCCGCCGAGAAGCCGCAGATCGCCGTGGCGGTCGTCGTGTATAACGGTTCCGGAGCAGGATACGGCGGCGAAGTCGCCGCCCCCGTGTTCTCGCAGGTCTCGACCTTCGCGGTCCGGCAGCTGGGAATCGCGCCGTCGACCACGCCGCTGTACAAGTACCCCTGGTACAAGTCCGAAATGAGCAACCGAAATGGCTGAATACAGGAGGCAATCCGGCACTCCCACGAGCATCGCGCACCTGGCGGGGGAGGTGGGGGGCCGGGCCCGCGGCGACGCCGTCGTGGAGTCCGTCACCGCCGACAGCCGGGCCGTCCGCCCGGGCGACCTCTTCGCCGCCCTGCCCGGCGCGCACGTCCACGGAGCCCGCTTCGCCGCCGCCGCCGCCGAGCGGGGCGCCGGCGCCGTCATGACCGATTCCGAGGGGGTCGCCCTCGTCGAGGGGCTGGGGATCCCGCTCCTCGTCGTCGACTCCCCGGCGTCCGCGCTCGGGCGGGCCGCCGCCGCGATACTGGGGGAGCCCGCCTCGCAGCTGGACGCCTACGCGATAACCGGGACCAACGGCAAGACGACGACCGCCTACATGCTCGACTCCATCCTCGCGGCCCTCGGGCGCCGCAGCGGGCTCATCGGGACGGTGGAGATCCGCTTGGCGGACACGGTCGTGCCCGCCCGCCTGACGACGCCGATGCCCGACGAGCTGCAGAGCTACCTGGCCTTCCACGCCCGCGCGGGCGGCACCGACGTGGTCATGGAGGCGTCCAGCCACGCCCTCGCCCAGCGCCGCACGGACCCCGTCCGCTTCTCGGTCGCCGGGTTCGCGAACCTCACGCAGGACCACCTGGACTTCCACTCCTCGATGGAGGAGTACTACCGGGCCAAGGCGAGCCTGTTCACGCCGGAGCGCTGTCGCCACGCCGTCGTGAACGTCGACGGGCGATGGGGCCGGCGCCTCCTGGCGGAGGCCGCGGGAAGGCTCCCGGGGACGGTCGCGGCGCTGGCGGTGGAGGGCCCGTGCGGCGATCTGCCCGACGGCGTCGTCGGATGGACCGTCACGCGGACCGGCGGGCCGGACTTCACGCTGGAGAGCGCCGACGGGCGCAGGTTCGCCATGTCCACCTCCCTGCCGGGCCGCTTCAACGTGGCCAACGCCGCCCTCGCCTCGGCCATGGCGCTGACTGCCGGATACGCGCCGGACGACCTCGCCCGCGCTCTGCCCGACGGCGTCAGCCCCGTCGTCCCCGGCCGGATGGAGACGATATCCGACAGGCCCCGGGTCGTCGTCGACTTCGCGCACAACACAGGGGCGCTCGTCGAGGCCATGCGGGCCCTGCGCCCCTCGACCGCCGGCAGGCTCATCGTGCTCACCGGCTCCGCCGGGCAGCGCGACGCCGGCAAGCGCCCGGCCATGGGCGAGGCGGTGGCCACGCACGCCGACCTCGTCTACATCACCGACGACGACCCGCACGACGAGGACCCCGCCGCCATCCGCCGAGAGGTCATCGCCGGCGCGCTCGGCCACGGCACGCCCGTCGTCGAGATCGCCAACCGGGCGGAGGCCATCGCCCGCTGCATTCGGGAGGCCGAGAACGGCGATACCATTCTCCTTGCGGGACGCGGTCACGAAACCGTGCAGGAAGTGGCCGGAGTCCCCGTCGAACTCGACGATCGCGCAGAAGCCCGGCGTGCGCTCCGAACGCGGGCAGTGGAGGAGATGAGGGCATGATCCCGGTCAAGCTCGCCGCCGTGGCCGAGGACTGCGGCGGCAGATTCCACCGCCGCGCCGGCACGGCCGTGACGGACGAGGCTGTCCGGGGCCTGGAGACGGACACCCGGCGGCTGTCCGAAGGCGAGGTCTTCGCGGCCATCAAGGGCGAGCGCGTCGACGGGGCGAGCCTGGCGGGCCAGGCGCTGGCCGCCGGCGCGGTCGCCGTCGTGACGGCCGACCCGCAGGCCGCATCGGCGTCGGGCGCCCCTCCCGAACGCCTCGTCGTCGTCGACGACGTCCAGGCCGCCGTCGGCCGGCTCGCCGCAGCGAACCTCGAACGGGCCCGCCGGACCGGCAACCCGGACCTGCGAGTGGTCGCCGTGACCGGCTCGGTCGGCAAGACGACCACCAAAGACCTCCTGGCGGGCCTCCTCTCCTCCCGAGGCCCGGTCGTCGCGCCCCCCGGCTCCTTCAACAACGAGCTCGGCCTGCCCCTGACCGTCCTGCGCACGGGGGCCGACACGGCCTCCCTCGTCCTGGAGATGGGGGCCGACCGCGTCGGCAACATCGACTACCTGACGTCGATCGCCCCGCCGGACGTCTCGGCGGTCCTGGCCGTCGCCCGCGCCCACCTGGGGGAGTTCGGCGGGATCGACAACGTGGCGCGCGCCAAATCGGAGCTCGTCTCGGGGACCCGCGAGGGCGGGACGGTGGTCCTCAACGCCGACGACGAGCGCGTTGCGGCCATGGCGTCCAAGGCCCGCGGACCGGTCGTGACCTTCTCCGCCGCGGGACGCGGCGACGTCTCGGCCGCCGACGTCAGGACGGGAGCCGACGGGCGCGCCAGCTTCACACTCGTCACCCCGGAGGGCGCATGGCCGGTGACCTTGCGCCTCGTCGGCGAGCACCATGTGGCCAACGCGCTGGCCGCCGCGGCCGTGGCGCGCGCGCTGGGGGTCGACCCCCGGCAGGCCGCCTCGGCTCTCGGCCGGCACGGCGCCGCCAGCCCGCACCGCATGGACGTCTTCGAGGCCGGCGGGGCGACCGTCATCGACGACGCGTACAACGCCAACCCGGATTCGATGCGGGCCGGGCTGAGGGGCCTGGAGCGCATCGGCGCGGGACGGCGCAAGCTGGCCGTCCTGGGCGAGATGCTCGAGCTGGGCGGCGAATCCGAGGCGGAGCACGCGAGCCTGGGCGAGGAGGTCGGCCGGGCGGGGGTCTCGCTGCTCGCCTGCCTGCCGGGCACCCGGGCCCTGTCGCAAGCCGCAGCGGACGCCGGGGTGGGCGTCCACGACGCCCCGGACGCAGCGGACGCCCTGGCGTGGCTGAGGGCGACCCTCGCCCCCGGGGACGCCGTGCTGCTCAAGGGTTCGCACGGATCGGGCGTGTGGCGCATCGCCGACGCCCTGCGAGAGGAGACGAAGTGATGCTCTCGATCCTCCTGGCCGGAGGCGTCGCCCTGACGGTCACGCTCCTGGGCACGCCGCTGTTCATCAGGTTCCTCGTCGCCAAGCAGTACGGGCAGTTCATCAGGCAGGACGGCCCGACCAGCCACCAGATCAAGCGCGGCACGCCGACGATGGGCGGCGTCATGATCATCCTCGGCACGGTCCTCGGCTACGCCTTCGGCAACGGGGTGACCGGCCGGCCCCCCGACGTCTCGGGCCTGCTCCTCCTCTTCCTCATGGTCGGGCTCGGATTCATCGGCTTCCTCGACGACTCGGCGAAGATACGGCACAGGCAGTCGCTCGGGCTGACCCCGTGGATGAAGATCGTCGGCCAGGGCCTGATCGGGATCACCTTCGCGGTCCTCGCCCTGCGCTTCCGGAACAACCAGAACCGCGCCCCCGCCAGCACCCGGATCTCCGTCCTGCGGGACTCGGGGCTGGACCTGGCCTTCGCGGGCACGGCCCTCGGCCTCGTGCTCTTCATCGCCTGGGCGAACTTCCTCATCACCGCATGGTCCAACGCCGTCAACCTCACCGACGGCCTCGACGGCCTGGCGACCGGGGCCTCGATGTTCGCCTTCGGCGCCTACACGGTCATCACCATGTGGCAGTCCAACCAGTCGTGCGTCGGAGTGCTCAGCGCGGCGCCCGGCTGCTACAACGTGCGCGACCCGCGCGACCTGGCCATCGTGTGCGCCGCGCTCGTCGGCGCGTGCTTCGGCTTCCTGTGGTGGAACACCTCGCCCGCGAGGATCTTCATGGGCGACACCGGGTCCCTGGCCCTCGGCGGAGCCTTCGCCGGACTGTCCATCCTCACCCACACCGAAGTCCTCGCCGTCCTCCTCGGCGGCCTCTTCGTCATCGAGGTGACCTCCGACGTCATCCAGATCGGCTTCTTCAAGGCGACCAGGCGCCGCATATTCCGCATGGCGCCGCTGCACCACCACTTCGAGCTCGAAGGGTGGAAGGAAGTGACGGTCGTCGTGCGCTTCTGGATCATCCAGGCGCTCCTCATGTGCGCGGGGCTCGGCCTCTTCTACGCCGAATGGGTGGCGAAGCAGTGAGCGGCGCGGCCCAGGGGGCGCACGAGCTGGAAGGCAGGCGCATAGCCGTCGTCGGCCTGGGCAAGTCGGGCAGGGGGTGCCTGGCCGCCCTGGCCGGGCTCGGACGGGTCCGGCTGAGCGCATGGGACGCCGCCGAGGACGCCCTCGGCGGCTTGGACGCCGTCCCCCTCGACGCCGCCGGGCACTCGGAGGATCCCGCCGACTTGGCCTCGCGGGTGCTGGCGTGGAAGCCCGACGTCGTCATCCCCGCGCCGGCCGTCCCCGAGACCGGCGCGCTCTTCGCCGCCGTCGAGGGCGCCGGGGTCCCGCTGTGGAGCGAGATCGAACTGGCGTGGCGGCTGCGGGCCGTCGACGGGGGAGAAGCCGCGCCGTGGCTGTGCGTGACCGGCACGAACGGCAAGACGACGACCACCGGAATGACCGCCTCCATCCTGAGGGCGGCCGGGCTGGGCGGACTGGCCGTGGGCAACATCGGCGCGCCGGCGGTCCAGGCCGTCACGCAGACGGGCCCGCACGCCCCGCGCGCCTTCGCCGTCGAGCTCTCCTCCTTCCAGCTGCGGACCACCCACACCGTCTCGCCTCTGGCGTCCGTGTGCCTCAACGTCGCCGACGACCACCTCGAATGGCACGGAAGCCGCGAAGCCTACTGGGCGGCCAAGGCGCGCGTCTACGATCGCGTCCGCTCGGCGCGCGTCTACCCGGTGGGAGACCGCCAGGTCGCGCGCATGGTCGAAGGCGCCCCCGCGGGCGCCCGAACCGTCGGCGTCACGCTCGGGCCTCCGTCGGCCGGCCAGATCGGGCTCGTCGGAGACGTCGTCGCCGACCGGGCCTACGGCGCCGGACGGCCCGACGAAGCCGCCGAGCTGTTCACCCTTCAGGACCTCGCCCACCTGGCGGCCGGCCCCGGGCTGCCCGCGCACGTCGTGTGGGACGCCCTAGCCGCGGCGGCGCTCGCCCGGGCGGCGGGCGCGCCGCCCGAATCCGTGCGCCGGGGCCTTCGCGACTTCGCCCCCGGCCGGCACCGCATCGAGACCGTCGCCCGCGTCGGCGGCGTGGCCTACGTCGACGACTCGAAGGCGACCAACGCCCACGCCGCGCGGGCCTGTCTGGCCTCCCTGGAGGAGGGGACGGCCGTGTGGATCGTCGGCGGTCTGGCCAAGGGCGCGCGCTTCGACGGCCTCGTCGAGGACGTCGCGGGCAAGCTGCGCGGAGTCGTGGTCATCGGCGTCGACCAGGAGCCGTGGCGCAGCGCGCTCGCCCGCGCCGCGGACGTGCCGGCCGTCTACGTGGATCCGCGATCCGGTTCCGTCATGGCCGAGGCCGTGGCCGCGGCGCGGAGGATGGCCGAGCCCGGCGACACGGTGCTGCTGGCTCCGGCCTGCGCCTCGATGGACCAGTTCGCCTCGTACGCCGAACGCGGGGAGGCCTTCGCCGCCGCGGTGAGGAGTCTGGATGGCTAGAGACGCCCGCGGCGGACCGCCCCGCTTCGGGGCGAAGGCCCAGAAGGCCGGTCGGCGTCCGTGCCCGGCCCGCGGGGACGCCGCCTCGCACGGGCGGATGACCCGCGCGGGATCCTCCGGCGGCGAGGTCGAACGCGCCCCCGTCCGCGCCGTCGACGCCCCCGGCCGGGAGCCCGCCGCCGTCGACCGCGACGTCCGGGACGCGATGCACCAGGCGATCGCGCTCATCCTCGTCTCGGCCACCGTCCTCCTGATCATCGGGATCGTGATGGTCTACTCGGCCACCGCCCCGTCGGCCATCAGATACGCGCACGCCAACGGCCTGCCCACCGCCTTCAACACGGCCAACGGGCAGCTCATGTACGCGGCGATCGGCGTCGTCCTAACCGCCGCGGCGGCCTTCGTCCCGCTGCGCCTGTACGAGCGCATGGCCGACGCGGTCTTCGTGTGCGGCATCCTCCTCCAGCTGGCCGTGCTCTCCCCTCTGGGAAGCGCGGTGGCGGGCAACACGAACTGGATCAGCCTGGGGCCCATTCGCGTCCAACCCTCCGAGTTCCTCAAGCTGGCCACGATCCTCTGGCTGGCCGCCCGGCTCGGCGGAATGCGACGGGACGACTGGCGGATCTCCTCGTTCCTCCTGCCGACGTGGTGGCCGTGGCCGGCGCATCTGCGCGGGCGCTACACCATGCCCGTCGGCACGGGGGCGATCGCCGCCCTGGCCGCGGTCCTGGCCGGCTTCGACATGGGGACCGCCATGGTCTTCGCCCTTATCTGCGCGGGCATCTTCTGGCTGGCGGGCATGCCCGGACGGTACTTCATGTGGATCGGCGGGCTCGGGGTCTTCGGGGCCGCCGTGCTCGTGGCCGTGAACCCGTCCCGGCTCACCCGGATCAAGGAGTACCTGGACACGCTGCTCAGCCAGCCGGACGCGCTCAACCCCACGCAGGCCGACTTCGCCCTGTGGGCCTTCGGCTCGGGCGGACTGTCGGGAGGCGGCCTGGGCACGGGAATCGAGAAGTGGCCGGGGAACCTGGCCGAGGCCCAGAACGACTTCATCTTCGCCGTCATCGGAGAGGAGCTCGGCATGTTCGGCTGCCTCGTCGTCGTGGCGATGTTCATCGTGCTCGGATGGGGCCTGGTGAGGATCTGCCTGGCGCACCCCTCGCGCTTCGCCTCGCTGGCGTGCGGCGGCATCGCCGTGTGGATGTGCGGCCAGGCGATAGCCAACATGCTCGTCGTCACCGGCGTGCTGCCCGTCTTCGGGGTCCCGCTGCCCCTCGTCTCGCAAGGGGGGTCGGCCGTCGTCGCCTGCCTGCTGGCCGTCGGCTTCGCCGTGGCGTGCGCCATGGACGCCCCCGGAGTGCGGGCCTCCTTCCGAGTCCCCAGGAGACTCGCCTACCGGGCCAGAGCCGTCGTGAAGGGATAGCCGATATGAGCCTGAGCTTCGTCCTGGCCGGCGGCGGCACCGCCGGCCACGTCAACCCCCTCCTGTCCACTGCCCTCGCCCTGCGGGAGCGCGGGTGCGCGGTCCGCGCCGTCGGCACGTCCGAGGGGCTGGAGGCCGACCTCGTCCCCGAAGCGGGCGTCGAGCTGTCCACGATCGTCCGCGTCCCCTTCCCGCGGCGCCCCGACATGGACATGCTCCGCTTCCCCGTCCGCTACCGCCGGGCCGTCGCCCAGGCGACCGAGATCCTCGGGAAGGCCGGGGCCGACGCCGTCATCGGCTTCGGCGGGTACGCTTCGACGCCTGTCTACCGGGCGGCGAAGGCCCTCGGCGTCCCCGTGGTCGTCCACGAGCAGAACGCCAAGCCGGGCCTGGCCAACCGCTACGGGGCCCGCTTCGCCGAGGCCGTCGCGCTCACCTTCGATTCGACGCCGCTGGCCGCCAGGGCCGGCGTCACGCAGACCGTCGGGCTCCCCCTGCGGCCGGCGATCGCCGACCTCGCCCGCACCCGGGCGCGCGGCGCGGACGCGCCGCGCCTGCGCGCCGCCGAACGGTTCGACCTGGATCCCGGCCTCCCCACGCTCCTCGTCACGGGAGGCTCCCTCGGAGCCCTGCATCTCAACGACGTCCTGACCTCGGGCCTTCCCGCGATCCGGCGGGCGGGCGTGCAGATCCTGCACCTGACCGGGCGCGGCAAGGACGGCGCCGTCAGGGCCGCCCTCCGGGAGGCCGGCGGATACGGGCGATACCGCGTGGTCGACTACCTCCGGGGCATGGAGGAGGCCTACGCGGCCGCCGACCTCGTCCTGTGCCGCTCCGGCGCGGGGACCGTCGCCGAGCTGTGCGCCCTGGGCCTGCCGGGGTTCTTCGTCCCCCTGCCCATCGGCAACGGGGAGCAGGAGAGGAACGCCGCCGACGTCGTGGCCGCGGGCGGAGCCGCGCTCGTGCGCGACCGGGATTTCGATCTGACCGCATTCGAGAGGGACGTCCTGCCGCTCGTGGGCGACGCCGCCCGCCTGGAGGCCATGGCGGCGGCCAGCCGCGGCCTGGGCCACGTCGACGCCGCCGAGCGGCTCGCCGACCTCGCCGTCCGGATAGGGGGAGAGAAGGGATGAACGCCTACCACTTCATCGGAATCGGAGGCGCGGGCATGAGCGTCGTCGCCGAACTGCTCGCCGACGAGGGAGCGCGCGTGTCCGGCTCGGACGCCAAGGCGTCCCAGGTCACCCGGCGCCTGGCCGAGGAGGGCCTGGCCGTCGCCGTCGGCCACGACGCCGCCAACGTCCCGCCGGAGGCGACCGTCGTCGTCTCCTCGGCCATACGCGAGTCGAATCCCGAGCTCGCCGTCGCGCGCCGCCGGGGGCAGAGGATCCTGCACCGGTCCCAGGCCCTCGCGTTGGCGGCCGCGGGCCGCGACTTCGTGGCCGTCGCCGGGGCCCACGGCAAGACCACCACATCGGCGATGATCGCCACCGCGCTGAGCGGCTTGGGACTGGACCCCTCGTGGGCGATCGGGGGCACCGTCATGGGGGTCGGAGGCGGCGGCCGTCTCGGCGGCGGGCGGATCTTCGTCGCCGAAGCGGACGAATCCGACGCGTCCTTCCTCAACTACGCCCCCCGCCTGGCGCTCGTGACGAACGTCGAGCCCGACCACCTCGACCACTACGGCAGCCGGGAGGCCTTCGAGGAGGCGTTCGCGGACTTCGCGCGGCGCATCGTGCCCGGCGGGCTCCTCGTGGTCTGCGCCGATTCGGACGGTGCGCGCCGCCTGGCCGCGCAGGCCGTCTCGGAAGGCATACGGGCGGTCTCCTACGGCCGCGGCCAGGGCGTCGACGGGGTCGAGCGCCACGTCCGCCTGGGCGCCGCGGACCGCGGCCCCTCGGGGATCTCCGGAGAGGTCGACGACGGCGACGGGGCGGTCACGATCGAGCTCGGCGTGGTCGGCGAGCACAACCTCCTCAACGCCGCGGGCGCCTGGACGGCCGGGGTGGAGCTGGGCGTCGGCAGGCGGGAGATGGCCGCCGCCTTGGCCGGCTTCGCCGGGACCGGACGGCGCTTCGAGCTGAGAGGCGTCGCCTCGGGGGTGAGGGTGGTCGACGACTACGCCCACCATCCCACGGAAGTCGAGGCGACTCTGCGCACGGCCCGCGACGTGGTCGGCGACGGCGCCGTCAGGGTGCTGTTCCAGCCGCACCTGTACTCGCGCACCCGGGAGTTCGCTCGGGAGTTCGCCCGGGCGCTCGGCCTGGCCGACGACGTGGTCGTCACCTCGGTCTACGGCGCGCGGGAGGACCCGGTCGACGGCGTGGAGGGCGACCTCATCACCTCGCACATGGCCGGCGCGGGCCAGTACGTCGCCGACCGGCTGGAGGCCGCCCGAGCCATCGCCTCCCGGTGCGCTCCCGGCGACCTCGTCCTGACCGTCGGGGCGGGAGACGTCACCGAGCTGGCGCCGGTCATCCTCGAGACGATCGGGGCGCCGTGAGGCCGCCGCGGCGGCCGACCGGGCGCCTCCCGAACCGGAGGAGGGCGGAGGAGGGCCGCCAGGCGCAGGAGACCGGCCGCGGAGCGGACCGCGGCCGCAAGGCGGGCGGGCCCCGGCGCGGGGCCGGCCGTGCGAATCCGCGCGAAGCGGCCGACGCAGACCCTCAGGACGCGAACGGCGGGAGCCCGCGCGATGCGGGCGGACAGAGGCCGGCCAACGGCCCGTCGCGCCGACGCGGCAAGGCTGCAGGGGAGAAGGGGGCCGGCCGCGGGGCCGTCCGGCCGAGCGCGCCCTCTGGGCCGGCGGCCCCTTCCGGTCGAGGGGAGCGGCCGGCGGGGCTCGTCGTCGAGGAGGTCGAGGCCACGCGCCCCGCGTGGGCCGAGCGCGTCAGGGCTCGCATCCCCGGGCGGGAGTCGGCGCCGTCCGAGCTGTCCGCCAGGCGCCGGGAGCGCCGCGCGGAGAGGAGGAGGATCCTCACCCGGCGCTGGTCCGTCGCCGGGGCGTGCGCCGCGGTCGCGGTCCTGCTCGTCTGGGTCGTCGGCTTCAGCCCCTTCCTGGCCTTCCGCTCGGGAGACGTCGAGGTCAGCGGGGAGGCGGCGGGCTCCGTGCCGTCGAAGGACGTCGGCAGGGCCCTCGACGGCTTCGACGGAACGCCCCTCGTCCGCCTGGACGCGCGAGCCGCCGAAGCCGCGGTCAAGAAGGCCGTGCCACAGGTCAAGAGCGCCGACGTCTCCCGGAGGTTCCCCCACGGCCTGTCGGTGAGGGTGACCGCCCGCACGCCGGTGGCCTGCCTGCAGGCGTCGCAGGGGTGCACGGCCGTCGACGCCGAAGGGGTGCGCCTGAGCCTGCCGCAGGCGACGACGGCCAAGCTCCCCAAGCTCAGACTCGGCGGGACGGACGCCGCCCGCGCCGCGAAGGCCATGGCGACGGTCCTCGCCGTGCTCGACCAGCCGACTCGGCAGGCAGTCGACACCGTCTCGATCGACGGCACCGACCAGGTGTCCTTCACCCTCCGATCCGGCGCCACGGTCGTGTGGGGAGTGGCCAGGGACAACGAGCGCAAGGCCGCGGTCCTGAGAATACTGCTCAAACAGGAAGCCAAGAAGTACGATGTCTCGGCCCCCAACGCCCCGGTCACGGAGTGACCGCGGCCCTGCCCGGCACGGCGCCCGGCCCCTGCGGGCTCACTCCGCCCGCCGTTCGGGCCCGGCCCCGACCCATCCGCAGGTCGTTGACGGCCGAGGACTCCTCCGGTCCCGCGTCACTGCGGCGGGATCCACGCCGCTCTCCGGCCGTCAGGGGCCTCCGGCCGGCGTGGAGGGGACCCGGGCGGGCGCGGACCGCGCCGATCCGCCGCGCCGGGGCCGGGGCGATCCGAGTTCGCGACACGCCCCGCCGGGTCGTTGAACCGCGTGAGCATGACCTTTACCTTGTCCGCGAAGCCAGATGCGAAAACCCTCAAGTAGCGCTTGAGGTTTGAAAGGAATGATGGAACGATGCCCGCTCTCAACAATGGTGCGAACATCAAGGTCATCGGCGTCGGCGGCGGCGGCGTCAACGCCGTCGACCGCATGATCCAGGACGGGCTTGCCGGCGTCGAGTTCATCGCCATCAACACCGACGGGCAGTCCCTGGTCAAGTCAGAGGCGGAGACGAAGCTCGACATCGGCAGGGAGGTCTCCCGCGGCCTGGGCGCCGGCGCGGATCCCGCGGTGGGCCGCCGCGCGGCGGAGGAGAACTCCGAGATGATCCGCTCCGCCCTCGACGACGCAGATATGGTCTTCGTGACCGCCGGCGAGGGCGGCGGCACGGGCACCGGCGCGGCGCCCGTCGTCGCCGAGATCGCACGGAGTATCGGCGCCCTGACCGTCGGGGTGGTCACCCGTCCCTTCGCCTTCGAGGGGCGCCAGCGCGCGAACAACGCGACGGCGGGTCTGGCCGAGCTGCGCAAGTCCGTCGACACCCTCATCGTCATCCCCAACGACCGCCTCCTGGAGATCGCCGACGACAACCTCACAGTCCTGGAGGCCTACCACTTGGCCGACGAGGTCCTGCGCAACGGCGTCAAGGGCATCTCGGACCTCATCACGATCCCCGGCCTGGTCAACCTCGACTTCGCGGACGTCAAGGCCATCATGAAGGACGCCGGGACGGCCCTCATGGGCATCGGCGAGGCGACGGGAGACGACCGGGCCATGCGCGCGGCCGAGGCGGCCATCTCCTCGCCTCTGCTGGAGGCGAGCATCGACGGCGCGCACGGGGTCCTCCTGTCCTTCCAGTCGGGGGAGAACTTCTCGCTGACGGAGATGAACAACGCCTCCAAGCTCGTCCAGGAGGCGGCCGACCCCAGCGCCAACATCATCTTCGGCCACATCATCGACGACTCGCTGGGCGACCTGGTCCGGGTCACGGTCATCGCCGCCGGCTTCGACGAACCCGACGAAGAGGAGTACCAGGTCAGCCGCACGGCCTCCCACGCCCAGGCCGTGCCCAGCATCCCCGCCCACATCGACGACCGGTCGGGCGATTCGCCGGCCACGAGCGGCTTCGCCACGCCGACTCGACCCGTGGCCGACGCCCCCGTGGTGGCGCCCAGCCCGACGATCGCCCCCGTCCACGATCCCGAGCCCGTCATCCCGCCGGTCGTCAAAGATCGGCCGCGGCACAGCCGCGATCTGGATATCCCCGCATTCCTCTTCGACGACAAGTAAACAAGTAACGGTCCGGCCACGAGCTCGCCGCAGAGCGGGAGAGCCGATCGCATCGAAGCGTGGGCGGGATCGCCTGCGCGGGGAGGAACGGGCATGGGACTCGTCGAATGGGTCGTCGACCGCGAGGTCCCCGGAGGCCGCCTGCGCGCAGGGTTCACCGCCCGCGCGGGCGGTGTGTCGACGGGCTCCTACGCCGGTCTCAATCTGGGCTTCCACGTAGGCGACGACCCCGGGGCGGTCGCCGAGAACCGGAGGCTGCTCGAACTCGAGGCGCCCGGACTGGCCTGGATGGACCAAGTCCACGGCGACGCCCTCGCGGCGGCGCGGGCCGGCGTCACCGCGAAGGCGACCGACGCGCTCGTCGTCGATCCCGGCGCCGGGCGATCGGCCGCCGCCGTCATGGTGGCCGACTGCGTGCCGCTGCTCCTCCTGACCGGGAACCGCCCGCTGGCGGCCGCGGTCCACGTGGGGCGCGGCGGCCTTCTCGCCGGAATCGCGGTCAAGGCCGTGGACGAGCTGCGAAGGCGCGGAGGCGAGGACGTCTCGGCGGTGCTCGGCCCGTCGATCTGCGGCCGATGCTACGAGGTCCCGCCGTCCATGCGAGACGAGGCCGACGCCCTCGCGCCGGGGGCCGCGGCCACGACCTCGTGGGGGACTCCCTCCGTCGACATCCCCCGCGCCCTCGTCCGGCAACTGGCGTCCCGGGGCGTGGAGGAGGTCCGCCTGCTCGGCGTCTGCACCTTCGAGGACCCGGCGTACTTCTCGCATCGCCGCGCTTGCGCCGCGGGCGGAAAGGCCGGGCGTTTCGCCGGAATCGCGGAGGCAACTCGCGACACGCCCGCCTAAATCGCCGGTCCGCGGAGAAAAGTGAAATACGTTGTTGGGGCAGATGATCACGAGTGAAAGAGAAGCTGCCAATGGGAATGTTTCAGCGCTTTGTAGACAAAGCGACGTTGAACTCCGAGGAATACGAGGAGTATGACGACGCCTACGACGAGTACTCCGACGAGGAGTACGAGGCTGACGTCACCCCGATTCACTCCGTCTCCTCGGTGCCGCAACTCGCGCGCATCGTGACCGTGCATCCGCGTTCCTTCTCCGAAGTCAGGGCTTTCGCCGTCCAGTACCGCTCGGGGCTGCCGGTGATCCTCAACCTCACCGACGCCGACGACGAGACCCGCAAGCGGATCGTCGACTTCGCCCTGGGCCTGTGCTTCGGGCTGGAGGGCCAGCTCAACAAGGTCTCCGACGACGTCCTGCTCATGACTCCTCACACCGTGACGATGGATGAGCATGCCGCGGAGGGTGCGTCGGCGTTCTGATGTCCTTCGTCATCGGAGTACTCATCGCGGTCGTCCAGGCTTACTTCTTCGTTCTCCTGGCGCGGGTCGTCCTCGACATCGTCGAGATGACGGCCCAGGACTGGCGGCCGAGCGGCGTGGGGCTCCTGGCGACGAACGCGGTCTACCGGTTGACCGATCCTCCCCTGAGGTTCCTCGGCAGGTTCATCCCGCCGCTCAGGATCGGGGCGATCGCGCTCGACCTGGGATTCATCGTCCTCATCCTGGCCCTGAGTCTCCTGACGAGGATCCTCCTGGCCCTGTGACTCCGGGCCCGCGGAGCGGGCGGGCGGGTGGGACCATCGTCTGGGTCGAGGCTTCGTCCGGGCCCGTTTCGAAGGGGGATCCCTCCCAATCCCGATCGAATTTCACAAAAGTTAGAGCTGGAGTTTTCCCGGCCATTCCGCGGAAAACTCCCCTTCGTGCTGTTTGCTCAGCGCGAAGATCATCATTCACACGGTGAACATCGGTACCAATTTCGGGTAGCCTATTTGTAGGCGGCGTTCTTCGCCCGCTCAGGAAAGTTACCCGACTCATAGAGGTGAATGACACACATGGCGCTGCTCACTGAATCCGATGTTCTGAACGCTCGTTTCAAAACGCCCGCATCCGTGGAACAGGGCTACGACTTGGACCAGGTCGACTACTTCCTGGATGAGGTCGCCGAGACGATCGCCCAGCTAACCAAGCAGAAGACCGAGCTTGAGAACCAGCTGAAGGTCGCCCAGGCTCGCATCACCGAATTGGAGAACGCGGGCGCCCCGGCCCCCGGCGCACCCGCGGACGCTCCGTACTCCGCTGCCAACACCGCCTCTTTCGCTCCGACCGGAGGGGGAGCGTCGGGTGGCAACGACGCGACGGCCGTCACCGGAATGCTCGCCCTCGCCCAGCAACTGCACGACAAGTACATCAGCGACGGCAAGGCGGAGTCCGAGCGGATCCTCACCGAGGCGAACACCGAGGGCCAGAGGATCATCGCCGAGGCCGAAGAACAGCACAACCGCACTCTCACGCAACTTGAACAAGAGCGGGGCCTGCTCGAACGCAAGATCTCCGAGCTCCGCGATTTCGAACGCGATTACCGGACTCGCCTGAAGAGCTACCTCGAGTCGCTCCTGGCGGACGTGGAGGTCGGTTCCGTGCCTACCGGCGAGCAGCGCTGAGTAGCGACCGCGCGGCGGCGGCAGCTGCGGGCTGCCGCCGCCCGTCGTCGGGGAGGACGCAGTGACGACAGAGGAGTCCGGGGCAGGGAGGCGTCGCGGGCCTGTCGTCGCTGCGTTCGCCTGCGCCCTCGTGACGCTCGCCGTCGACCAGGCGAGCAAGCAGTGGGCGCTCGACGCTCTGGGGGACGGGCGGACGGTGCGCGTGCTGGGCAGGTTCCTCACGTTCACCCTCCACTTCAACCCCGGCGCGGCGTTCTCCTTCGGCACCGGGGCCACCTGGGTGTTCACGGCCGTCTCCTGCGCGGTCGTCCTCGCCCTGCCGTTCGTCATCGCGCGTAGCCGGTCGGCTCCCTGGGCGATAGCCCTCGGCGTCGTCTGGGGCGGCGCGGCGGGCAACTTCGCCGATCGGCTCGTCCGGGAGCCGGGCGTCGGGCGCGGACACGTCGTGGACTTCATCGGCTACTCCGACTGGTTCGTCGGAAACGTCGCGGACATCGCGCTGGTCGGAGGCATCCTCGCGCTCCTGGCCATCTCCTTCTTCGACGGCGGCGACGGCTCCGGCGAGCGGGGCGGAGACGCCCGGAGCGCGGGAGGCGGCGAGACCCGCAACGGGTCGCAGTCGGAAGGCGACCTCGGCCGCATCCCGGCCGGCGGGACCGGCGCGCAGGCGGGCGAAGACGGCGGGGATGGCTGAGCGGCGCTACTACCCGGTGCCCGAAGGGCTCGCCGGGCAGCGGGTGGACGCCGTCCTTGCGCGCATGACCGGGATGTCCAGGGCGGCGTGCGCGAAAGTCGTCGAAACGGGCGGGGTGTGGATCGACGGCCGCCTCGCCTCCAAGTCCGACCGCGCTCAGCAAGACTCCGTGGTGGAGATCCTCGTGCCCGAGCCGGCGGTCGTCGAGCCGCGGCCGAGCCCGGCGGGCCTGCCGCGCCTGTTCGAGGACGGGGACATCGTCGTGGTCGACAAGCCGCAGGGGATGGCCGCCCATCCGTCCCTGAACTTCGACGGCCCCGACGTGCTGGGGACCCTCCTGGCCGAGGGGACGAGGCTGACGACCTCCGGCCCGCCCGAGCGCAAGGGAATCGTCCACCGACTCGACGTCGGCACGTCGGGGTGCATGGTGGTGGCCAAGTCCGAGCTCGCCTACACGCTCCTGAAACGGGCGTTCCGCGACCGGACCGTGAACAAGGCATACCACGCCCTGGTCCAGGGCCATCCCGACCCGACGGCGGGCACGATCGACGCTCCCATCGGGCGGGACTTCCGCCACCGGTGGAAGATGGGGGTGCGCGAGAACGGCAGGAACGCCGTCACCGGCTACGAGACCCTGGAGGCGATGCCCTCCGCCAGCCTGCTCAACGTACGCCTCCTGACCGGGCGCACCCATCAGATCCGCGTCCACATGTCCGCCGTCGGCCACCCGTGCGTGGGGGACGCCGTGTACGGCGCCGACCCCGTCCTGGCGGAACGGCTCGGCCTGGACCGTCAATGGCTCCACGCCGTCAGACTCGGCTTCGAGCACCCGGCGAGCGGGGAGTGGGTCGAGTTCTTCTCCGACTACCCGGAGGACCTGGCCCGTTCGCTCGAGGGCATGCGGGAGCGCGTCCGCGGATGACCGCCCGGCGACGGGCGGATTCGGCCGGGCTCCGAGCCTCGACGGTTGGGCGGCGCGTCCGGGCGGATTCGGCGCGCCAGGCGACGGGCCCTTAACGGCCGCCGGGCCCGCCACTAGACTTGCCGCATGACATCCAAAGACTTCGCGCACCTGCACGTCCACACCGAGTACTCCATGCTCGACGGGGCGGCGAAGATCGGCGAACTCGTGGCCGAGGCCAAGGCGCAGGGCCAGCCGGCGATCGCCATCACCGACCACGGGTACTGCTTCGGGGCCTACGAGTTCTACCGGGAGTGCGAAGCCGCCGGAGTCAAGCCGATCATCGGCGTCGAGGCGTACATGACCCCCGGCACGTCCCGGCGCGGCTCGGACCGCGTCCTGTGGGGGGACGAGACCCAGCGCTCCGACGACGTCTCCGCGCGCGGCGCCTACACGCACCTGACGCTCCTCGCCTACGACAACAGGGGGCTCCACAACCTCTTCCGCATGGCCTCGCTGGCCTCCCTGGAGGGCCAGATGGGCAAGTGGCCCCGCATGGACATGGACCTCCTGGAGACCTACCACGAGGGCCTCATCGCCACGGCCGGATGCCCCTCGGGGGAGGTCCAGACCCGGCTGCGCCTGGGCCAGTTCGAGGAGGCCTACGCCGCGGCCGGCCGCATGCAGGATCTGTTCGGGCGCGAGAACTACTTCGTCGAGGTCATGGACCACGACAACGCCATCGAACGGCGGGTGCGCAGCGAGCTGCTCGACCTGGCCGGGAAGATCGGCGCGCCCCTCCTGGCCACGAACGACTCCCACTACGTCAGGGCCGAGGACGGGCCCATCCAGGACGCCATGCTGTGCATCAACTCGGGCTCGACCCTCCAGGACCCCGACCGCTTCACCTTCGACGGAACCGGCTACCACCTGCGGTCCACCGAGGACATGTGGGACCTGTTCGGCGACCTCCCGGGGGCCTGCGAGAACACGCTGCTCGTGGCCGAACGCTGCAACGTCTCCTTCACCACCGCCGCCGAGGGGGCCAACTACATGCCCGAATTCCCCGTCCCGGCCGGGGAGGACATCACGTCGTGGTTCGTCAAGGAGGTCGAGCGCGGCCTGCACCTGCGCTTCGGCGAGGCCATCCCCGCCCCGGTGCGCGAGCGGGCCGACTACGAGGTGGGGGTGATCCTGGAGATGGGGTTCCCGGGTTACTTCCTCGTCGTCTCCGACTACATCCTGTGGGCCAAGCGCAACGGGATCCGGGTCGGCCCGGGACGAGGCTCCGGCGCGGGCTCCATGGTGGCCTACGCCCTGCAGATCACCGAGCTGGACCCGATCGCCCACGGGCTGCTCTTCGAGCGCTTCCTCAACCCCGAGCGCATCTCCATGCCCGACATCGACGTCGACTTCGACGAGCGCCGCCGCGGAGAGGTCATCGAGTACGTGGAGAAGAAGTACGGCGCGGAGAAGGTCGCGCAGGTCGTCACGTTCGGGACGATCAAGACCAAGCAGGCCCTCAAGGACGCCTCGCGGGTGCTCGGCTACCCCTTCGAGATGGGCGAGCGGCTGACGAAGGCCCTGCCGCCGTCGGTCCAGGGCAAGGACATCGCCCTGGCCGACGTTTACAACGACAAAGCCGAGCGCTACGTGGAGGCCGGGGACTTCCGCAGCCTCCTGGCCGACGACGCCGACGCCGGGCGCGCCTTCGAGCTGGCCAAGGGGTTGGAGGGGCTGACGCGCCAGTGGGGCGTGCACGCCTGCGCGGTGCTCATGTCCTCCGCCCCCCTCATGGACGTCATCCCGATCATGAAGCGTCCCTCCGACGGCGCGACGATCACCCAGTTCGAATACCCGCTGTGCGAGGAGCTCGGGATCCTGAAGATGGACTTCCTCGGCCTGTCGAACCTCACGACGATCGAGGACACCCTGAAGAACATCGAGTACAACAGCAAGCCGCCGGTCAAGATAGAGGAGGTCGGCCTCGACGACGGCAAGACCTTCGAGCTTCTCCAGCGGGCCGACACACTCGGCGTCTTCCAGCTCGACGGCTCGGGCATGCGCACCCTGCTCAAGCAGATGAAGCCCACCGAGTTCGAGGACATCTCGGCCGTCTCCGCCCTCTACAGGCCCGGCCCGATGGGGATGGGCTCCCACACGAACTACGCCCTGCGCAAGAACGGCCTCCAGGAGATCGCGCCGGTCCATTCGGAGCTGGCCGAGCCTCTGGGGGAGATCCTGGCCACGACCTACGGCCTGATCGTCTACCAGGAGCAGGTCATGGAGATCGCGCGGGTGTGCGCGGGCTTCACCATGGGGCAGGCCGACACGCTGCGCAAGGCCATGGGCAAGAAGAACCGCGAGGTGCTCAACAAGCAGTTCGAGGGGTTCTCCGCGGGCATGCTGGCCAACGGCTATTCGAAGGAATGCGTCAAGACGCTGTGGGACACCCTCGTGCCCTTCGCCCAGTACGCCTTCAACAAGTCGCACTCGGCCTGCTACGGGGTGATCTCCTACTGGACCGCCTACCTCAAGGCGAACTACCCGGTCGAGTTCATGTCCGCCCTCCTGACCTCGAAGAAGGACAACAAGGACAAGCTCGCCCTCTACCTGGGGGAGTGCCGGCGCATGGGCATCACCGTCCTGGTGCCCGACGTCAACGAGTCCGACTCGGACTTCTCCCCGGTGGGCGACGAGATCCGCATCGGCCTGTCGGCCGTCCGCAACGTCGGGGCCAACGTCGTCGAGGGGATCGTCCAGGCCCGCAGACAGAAGGGGCAGTTCACCTCGTTCCAGGACTTCCTCGACAAGGTCCCCCTCCAGGTGTGCAACAAGCGGGCGATCGAATGCCTGGTCAAAGCCGGCGCCTTCGACTCCATGGGCGTCTCGCGGCGCGCGCTCCTGACGAAGGCGGAGGAGGCCGTCGACGCCGTCGTCTCGCTGAAGAAGAACGAGGCGGCCGGCCAGTTCGACCTCTTCGGCGGTGCGGACGCCGACCTGGGGTTGGGGGTGCACGTCGTCGTCCCCGACCTGCCCGAATGGGACAAGAAGGTCAAGCTCGACCACGAACGCGACATGCTCGGCCTGTACGTCTCCGACCATCCGCTCTCCGGCATGGAGCGCACCCTGGAGCGCGCGGCCGACACGACGATCGTCCGGCTCGTCAACGACGAGGACGGCCCCCGCGACGGCGGCAGCGTCGCGCTGGCCGGGCTCATCACGTCCGTCCAGCCGCGCGTGTCGAAGAAGAACGGCAAGCTGTGGGCGACCATCATGCTCGAGGACCTGACGGGGAGCGTCGAGATCAACTTCTTCCCGGCCACCTACCAGACGGTCTCGACCATGCTCGCCCAGGACGCCGTCGCCGTCGTGACGTGCCGGGTCCAGTACAGGGACGGCTCCCTCCAGCTCTCGGCTCAGAGCATGACGCTTCCCCAGGCCGACATCCCGGACGCCCCGGTCGACATCCAGCTGCCCGAGCGCATGTGCACGGCGGACCTCATGAGCTCCCTGGCGGGCGTCCTCTCCCTGTACCCGGGCGCCGCCCCGGTCCGCCTCCACGTCCACCGGCCCGGCCTCACGAGCGTCGTGCAGGTCGCCGAGGAGTACTACGTCAGCCGCGGCGACGGGCTCTTCTCCGACCTGCGGGTGCTTCTCGGGCGCAACTGCCTGAGGGCGTGACGCCCGGCCCGTTCGGCGTCGGCGCGGCGGACGGGCCGGCTCACCGGCGCTCGGAGGGCGCGGCGACGAGCCTGACCGCGGCCTCGCCCCCGCCGGGCAGGCGGAGGGCGACGACGTCGCCGTCGGCGAGCCGGTGCCCGCGCCTCGTCTCGACGCGGCCGTTGACGGTGACGTCCCCGGCCCTGACGGCTTCGCCGGCCTCGGCGCCGGTCGAGGCGAGCGAGGCGAGTTTGACGAACTGCCCGAGCCTGATCGGCAGGCGGGCCTCGACGCTCTCCATCACCCGTCCTGCGACGCGCCGTGAGCCCGGCGCGAACGCCGGAGCCTGCGCACCGCGAGGAAGGCGACGGCGGCGGCGAGCGCCGTCGCGATGACCGCGATCCCGACCGGCGACCCGGCGGCCGCCGCGACGGCGGCCCTCCACACCGCGTAGCCGATCGTCGAGTAGATGAGCGCCCAGGCGAGCCATCCGGGGATCGCGGCCAGGACGTAGCGCGGCCACGACAGGCCGACGACCCCGGCCGCGACGTTGACGATCGTCTGGATCCCCACCGTCAGATAGGACAGGGAGATGACGATCCAGCCGCGACGGCGGATGTTGTCCATGGCCCGCTGGGTCGCCCCGGCGTTGGCCCACAGCCACACCCGGCGCCGCGGGCCTGCGGCCGGCTCGGCGCCCGATATCGTCAGCAGCCTGCCGTACCTGCCTATCCCGTAGACGAGGTTCGAGCGGGAGGCGACCAGCAGGACCATGACGAGGAAGACGACGGGGAAGGGACCGGTCGCCACCAAGTGGCCGATAGCCTTGTGCATGCTGCGATTCTAACGTAGGCATCTTTGCGACACCACTTCGGCGGCATGCCGGGGAACGTTGTGGATACGGGGGAGTTTAAGCGACACGCATGCGGTTCAGGAACGGTTCGCCGCGCAGGAGGCGCACGTGCCCATCAGCTCGACGGTGTGCTCGACGTCGACGAAGCCCGCCTCGGAGGCGATCTGGTTGGCCCAGGCCTCGATCTGGCTGCCGGCCACTTCGACCGTCTTCCCGCAGAGCCTGCACACGAGGTGGTGATGGTGCGAATCCGTCCCGCAGTAGCGGTAGAGGATCTCGGAGTCGGTCCGCAGGGTGTCCACCGTGCCGTCGGAGGCCAGGGTCTGGAGCGTGCGGTAGACGGTCGCCAGGCCGATCTTCGTGCCGCCTCTGGCCAACTCCTCGTGCAGCCGCTGGGCCGATACGAACACGGAGAGCTCCTCCAGGCGCTTGGAGATGGCCTGGCGCTGTGCCGTGTTGCGTGTGCGGGCGGGCATACTTCACCTGAGTCCTAACGGCGGACGCAGACGCCGACGGCGGCGCGTCCCACCGCCGCCATTATATACAGGGCTATGAGCATGATGACGATGGTCGCGCCCGAGGGCAGGGCCTTGAAGTACGTCGTGACCAGTCCGACGACCGACACCGCGACGCCGATGCCCATGGAGATCGCCATCGTGCGGACGAACGAGTGGGAGAGCAGCTGGGCGATGGCCACGGGGACGATCATGACGGCCGAGACGAGGAGCACTCCGACGACCCGCATGGCGACCGAGACCGTCAGGGCCGCGACGACGGCCACGAGGACGTTGAGCGTGCGCACGGGCAGGCCGCACGAGCGGGCGAAGTCCTCGTCGTGGGAGAGGGCGAAGAGGGGGCCGCGCAGGCCGATTCCGACGGCTAGGATCGCCGCGGCCATGACCGCCGTGTACAGGACGTCCTCGGGCAGGACGACCGCGACGGATCCGAAGAGGTAGCGCATGAGGTTCGCGCTGGTGCTGTCCGCCAGGCCCATGAGGAGGACGCCTCCGGCGATGCCGCCGTAGAAGAGCATGGCCAGGGCGACGTCTCCGCCGGTGCGTCCGTGGGCGCGCACGAGCTCGATGAGGACCGCGCCGACGATCGAGGCCGCGATCGCGCCGGGGACCGCCAGGACGTCGCGGGGGGCCAGGTTCAGGGCGCCGGCGGTCAGCCAGCCGATCGCCACCCCCGTCAGGGAGACGTGGCCGATGCCGTCTCCCATGAGCGCCATGCCCCGCTGGACGAGGTAGGTGCCGATGACGGGCGCGGAAACCCCGACGAGGACCGTCACGACGAGGGCTCGCTGCATCAGAGGCGAGGAGAGCATCTGGCCCAGGGCGTCGATCATGAGCGGGGGTCCAATCTCAGGGAGGGGGCGTGGTGGCCGGCCGGCTCGGCCGACTCGTGGGGGTGGACGTGGTCGTGGCCCGGACGGTCGTGCCCGGGGACGGGGCGCGGGGGAGGCCCGTCGTGGACGACGCGCCCCTCCGCGAGGACCACGGCGCGTTCGACGAGCTCGGCCAGCTCGCCCATCTCGTGGAGGACGGTGACGATCGTCGTGCCGCGCTCGCGCAGCGAGGCCAGGATGCCGGCCAGACTCGTCCGCGAGTCCCTGTCGATCCCCGCCAGCGGCTCGTCGAGCACGAGGAGGTCCGGGTCGCGCACGAGGGCGCGGGCTATGAGGACCCGCTGGGACTGCCCGCCCGAGAACACCTGGACGTGGTCCTGGGCCCGATCGGCCAGGTCCACGGCCCGCAGGGCCTCCATCGCCCGCCTCTTGGCCTTCGGCCCGCGGTCCGCCCACGGGTTGCGCGGCCCGAGCAGTCCCGAGCGCACGACCTCCAGAGCCGTCGCGGGGACGCCGGCCGAGGCGGTCACGCGCTGCGGCACGTATCCGATGCGCCGCCAGGGCACGCTCCGGCGTTCGGCGACGTTCGCGCCGAAGAGCCTGGCGGTCCCCGCCGCGGCGGGGACGATTCCCAGCATGGCCCGCACGAGCGTCGACTTGCCGGAGCCGTTGGCGCCCAGCAGGGCCAGGGACTGGCCGGCCGGGACGTCCAGCGACACGCCGTCCAGGATGGAGGCGCCGCCGAGGACGACCGACAGGTCGCAGACGGAGATGGGCGGGGGAGAGGAGGTGTCGTGCATCGTTCCTGTGGATCGCGTCGTGGGTGGGGAGCCCGCGTTCCGCGTCGAAGGCTGCGACGCACACGCGGGCGCGTGGCCGAGCCGGCCCCGAAGCCTCCGGGGCCGGCCGCTTGCCGCTTAGGAGCAGCCTAGAGCCGTCCGGATGGCCTTGAGGTTCTTGTCCATGGCCGAAATATAGTCGCCGTCGTCGGGCTTGGACTCCAACGGATTGAGGACGTCGGTCTTGATCCCCGTCTCCTTGGCGAGCGCCTCGGCGGTCTTGGTGGGCAGGAGCTCCTCGGTGAAGACCGTCGTGGTTCCGTTCTCCTGGATGAACTTCTTGACCTGGGCGAGCACCGCGGGGGAGGGCTCGGCCTCTGGGTCGATGCCCGACAGCGCGATCTGCGTCAGCTTGTAGCGCTCGGCCATGTAGCCGAAGGCCGTGTGGGTCGTGACGATCGCCCGGCGCTGGCAGGTCTTCACGCCGTTGTCGTAGGAGCCGTTCAGGGCGCCGAGCCTTTCCTTGAGCTTCTTGGCGTTGGCCTTGAACGTCTCGGCCGAGGACGGGTCCGCCTTCGCGAGCCTCTCGGTCACCCGGTCGGCCGCCTTGCCCATGCGGACGGGGTCGAGCCAGAAATGCGGGTCGAGGTCCTCGGATCCGCTCTTGTGGGCATGCTTGTGGGCGTGGCCCTCGCCGTCCTTGTGCTCGTGGTGCTCGGATTCGACGCCCTCGTGGTGGACGAGGTCGACCGAGCCCGACAGGTCGACGATCTTCGGGCCCTTGAGGGCCTCGGCCGCCTCGTCGAGGGAGGGCTGGAATCCCTTGACGTAGACGAGCGCGTCGACCTTGCCGAGCTTGGCGATCTGGGCGGGGGAGATTTCGTAGTCGTGGGGTTCGACGTTGGCGGGGGTTACCGACGTGGCCGTGACCTTGTCGCCCCCGATCTGTTGGACGAGCCACTGGACGGGGTAGAAGGACGTGGCGACGTTGAGTTTGCCCCCCGATTTCTTCGCTGTGCCGTCGCTCTCCTTCGTCGAAGAGCCGCAGGAGGCCAAGCCTGCGCATAGGGCGAGCGTCGAGAGGAAGGCGAAGAGTCGCGAGAAAGGAGAACGTTGCATGAGAACGATTATCATCTCAGTTCGGAATCGATGTCAAAACCGCCGGTCGCGGTCGGCGCCGCCGGGCGCGGAGCGGGACGAACCGCGCAGGCCGGATCGGGCGGTCTGCGCAACCCGGCTCCCAACACTCGAGCGGCCTGGATCCGCTTCCTGCCCCTCGCGGGTAGAATCGAGGCATTTCGTGCGCCGCTGACGGCGCGGACGGCTTCCGCGCCACCGGAGCGCGGCTACGAAAGGAGCACGGCCATATGGCCAGAAAGGCCCCATCCCGCCTCGACAACGCCATCGCCCTGGCCAAGCGGCGCGGCTTCGTCTTCCCCTGCGGCGAGATCTACGGCGGCACGAGGTCCGCGTGGGATTACGGTCCGCTGGGCGTCGAGCTCAAGGAGAACATCAAGCGCCAGTGGTGGAGGCACATGGTCACCTCGCGCGACGACGTGGTCGGCCTCGACTCCTCGATCATCCTCCCTCGCGAGGTGTGGGTGGCCTCCGGCCACGTCGGCGTCTTCAACGACCCGCTCACCGAGTGCCTCTCGTGCCACAAGCGCTTCCGCGTCGACCAGATGCAGGAGGACGCGGCCGCCAGGAAGGGGATCGACGACCCCGACTCGGTCGAGCTCGCCGGGATCGCCTGCCCGAACTGCGGCACGCGCGGGCAGTGGACGGAGCCGCGCGACTTCAACATGATGCTCAGAACCCATCTGGGGCCGGTCGAGGACGAGTCGAGCCTGCACTACCTGCGCCCCGAGACGGCCCAGGGCATCTTCGTCGACTTCCAGAACGTCATGACCTCGGCGCGCAAGCGCCCGCCGTTTGGGATCGGGCAGATCGGGAAGTCCTTCCGCAACGAGATCACCCCGGGCAACTTCATCTTCCGCACGCGCGAATTCGAGCAGATGGAGATGGAGTTCTTCGTCGAACCCGGCACTGACGAGGAATGGCACCGGTACTGGATCGACCAGCGCCGCGAATGGTACGTCGGCCTGGGAATCGACCCGGCGAACCTGCGCCTGTACGAGCACCCGCAGGAAAAACTCTCCCACTATTCCAAGCGGACGGTCGACATCGAGTACCGCTTCGGCTTCCAGGGGTCCGAATGGGGCGAGCTGGAGGGCATCGCCAACCGCACGGACTTCGATCTGTCCACGCATTCGACGCATTCGGGCAAGGACCTGTCCTACTTCGACCAGGCCAGCGGGGAGCGCTGGATCCCCTACGTCATCGAGCCCGCCGCCGGCCTGACCCGCTCCCTCATGGCGTTCCTCGTCGAAGCCTACGGCGAGGACGAGGCGCCCAACGCCAAAGGCGGGGTGGACAGGCGCGTCGTCCTGCGCCTCGACCCGCGCCTGTCGCCCGTCAAGGCGGCCGTCCTCCCGCTCTCGCGCGACGAGCGGCTCTCGCCGGTCGCCCGCGAGCTGGCGGCCGAGCTGCGCAGGAACTGGAACGTCGACTTCGACGACGCCGGCGCCGTCGGCCGCCGCTACCGACGCCAGGACGAGATCGGCACGCCGTACTGCGTCACCGTCGACTTCGACTCGCTGGAGGACCGCGCCGTGACCGTGCGCGACCGGGACACCATGGAGCAGGTCCGCATCCCCGTCGACGACGTCGAGGCCTTCCTGGCGCGCGAGTTGGCCGGTTGCTAGGCGGGCGCGGATGCTAGACGAGCGCACGGACGGGACGCGGGCGGAGCAGCCGGCGTCCGCGGACCGGCGCGCGCCCGTCCACTCCCACGCCCATTCGCATTCGCACGGCGGGCCGCTGGACATCGGCCCCGCCGAGCGCCGCCGCGTGCGCGCGCTCCTGGCCGCGATCGTCGTTCCGCTGGCGGCCCTGACCCTCGTGGCCCTGATCGTCCTGTGGCCGAAGGGGGAGACGCCGGTCGGGTCGCGCCCCCTGAGCGACAGGGGAGTCGAGTACGTCAAGGGCAAGATCACGTCGGTCGGCCAGACCGACAAAAACGGCCAGACGCCGGTCAAGATGAGGGTGTCGGGAGTCGAAGTCCCAGTCCACGTGCCCGCTGAGATCGTCGCCAACGGCCTGGAGCCCGGCGACGAGATCCTGGCCATGTTCTACCCCAAGGCCCTCGAATCCGGCGTCGTCTACATCTTCCAGGACTTCGTGCGCACCGGGCCGATGCTGGCGCTGCTCCTGCTGTACGTCGTGGCCGTCGTCCTCGTCGCCCGGATCAAAGGCCTCATGGCCCTCATCGGCCTGGGGGTGAGCCTCGGCGTCGTCGGCGCCTTCATGATCCCCGCCCTGACGGTCTCCTCCCACCCGGTGATGGTCGTCCTCGTCGCTTCGGCGGCCATGATGTTCGCGTCCATCTACCTGGCACACGGCGTCTCCATCCGCACGACGACGGCCGTGCTGGGAACCTTCTCGGGCCTGCTCATCACCACCGGCCTCGCCTGGTGGGCCGTGGAGACCTCGAATCTCACGGGCGCGCTGAGCGAGGAGGCGCGCAATCTCAGGACCCCCATTCCGGGCATAGACCTCCAGGCCCTGCTGCTCGGCGGCATCATCCTCGCGGGGCTCGGCGCCCTCAACGACGTGACGATCACCCAGGTCTCGACCGTGTGGGAGCTGCACGCCGCCAACCCGAGGCTCGCCCGCCGCCGCCTCTTCCTCCAGGGGATGGCCGTGGGCCGCGACCACATCGCCTCGACCGTCTACACCCTGGCCTTCGCCTACGTGGGGACGGCGATCACCCTGCTCCTGAGCGCGTCGATCATCCAACGGCCCACGCTCGAGCTGCTCCAACTCGGGGAGATAGCCGAGGAGATCGTCCGCACCCTCGTCGCCTCCGTCGGACTCGTGCTGGCCATCCCCCTGACGACCGCCGTCGCCGCCATGCTCGCGCCCGTGGCCCCCGGCGGGCAGACCGGAGCGCGC